>Ga0116231_10001873_pt1 | contig 43693 bp, 42 predicted proteins | sample S1TSphgellanicum_2_FD_89695 | JGI IMG/M metagenome (GOLD analysis project Ga0116231, IMG submission 89695) | Host-associated microbial communities from peat moss isolated from Minnesota, USA - S1T2_Fd - Sphagnum magellanicum MG | ecosystem: Host-associated > Plants > Peat moss > Unclassified... | reverse complement strand
GTTCTTTCATAAAACCTCTGGTTCTTCTTTTGAAAGAACCGGAACCGGTGATTCTTTGATTATGGGGAAAAAAATTCAAAGAACCGGAACCAACACTGGTTCATACATAGGTCTCATACATAGGTAGGTAGGTAGGAAGGAAAATAGGTTCCATATATTATGTGAGACCATAGTGTGAACCCAACGGTTTTTTATATTTTTCCAATTGTTGCTAAACACCAGTTTCCATCGGATCACACTGGGCCAGAGTGATTCAGCACCCATCGGCGCACCATCCATCCACTGGACGCCTGAACATTGGTTTCCATTAGATCACACTGGGCCAGAATGATTCAGCACCCACCGGCACACCATCCATCCACTGGATGCTTGAACTTGTTGTGGATGAACCTGAACCTCTCCCGTGCCCAGCCCGCCCGTGTTGGCCCACCGTCACAGACTGACAAACAGACGAAATGAATTAATATGTATGATTTTGAAGCTTTATTGGCTTTGTAAAGCTTCATTAAAAAAATTCGCACATTTTTTGGTTTCTTTTTTTATCCCTAGTCACTATTTTATCTCATTCTTCTTTTTATGTTTTTATCTTATAATTCTTGTTTTTGGTGTGCAAGTTTCTTCAAACATTATTAATTATTTTTTATTCATGGTTTATAAAAACCATTTCATTTCTTCCCTTGTGTGACAATGTTGTTTAAATTGGTGGCAATGGCCATGGCTTCCTATTTTTTGTTTTGCATCACATTCTAAGTAAACCCTTATCCTCCTTCTTCTCTTACTTTTCCATTCCCTTATTTTTTGTTGTTTTTTTTTTAAATCCTTTTTTTTTGTTGTTTATTTACGTCTCATTTTTATCAATTTGTTTGAAAAAAAACTTTTTTCTGAAATAAAAACTTTGATGGAATTATTGGTGAAGCCAAAAATGTGTTTAATGAATTGTAAAAATTTAAAGGTTATGACAGATAAAAGATGATAATAGATTTATTTGAAAATGAAAAAATTGTAAAAGAACTTTTTGACATGTTTTCTTTGTTTGTGTAGCAAGTTGTAAAAAACAATATGAGTTTTTACCTTCCAAACTAAATATAATTATTAAGATTTTTTTTTTAAAAAATTCTTGGTTTTGTTATTTTTAATTTGATTTTTTGTTGTTAATTATTTTTGTAATTTTCTAGTTTCTATATTTTTTTCATGCTACTATTGTTCTTTGTTTTACTTTTATTTTTGTTGATTCATCTACATGTTTCCATTTTTATTTAATTTTTTCATGTTGTTATTTTGTGTCTTTATGTGTTTTTTTCTTTTTCTAACTTTATGTTACTTCATGGTAACATCCAATCCTTGATTAAAGGCATTGATCAACTTATCCGACAAAGGCCAAAGGGTGAAAATATCTTTGGGCGATACCACTAGGAACCACCTCAAGGAATGAAAAAAGAACAAAAAAAAGCCAAATCATTTTTCTAGGCCTTTTATTTTAAATGTTTTCACAATTATAAATTTTTTTCTCATGTTTATCAATTGCATGCACTAATATATGGCTTGAAGTTTATTTTGGAATAAAATTTTAAAATAAAATAAAATGGCCCTCTCATAAATTGATAGCCTTAACTTTGGAAATTCATAACTAAATTATATTTATTAAATTAATTTCCTAATAAAAACCTAATAGAATGACTTCCAAATTACCTTAGGAAAAAAATTCCCCAAGAAAATTCTCAAATTATGTTTCATTTTTTTGTTTTTAACCAAAAAGTTTAAAGACAGGAACCAACATTACATTTCTGAAACTTCTTCTAAATGCAATGATAAAAACATCAAAATACACGATATTTTTAATATTATTGAAATTTAAAAATCTATGGAACTTAATAAATGTATTCATTAAAAAACTGAAAATATTTATTTAAATGTTTCTTATGATTTTTCAAAGTCCGATGAGTCTAAGAAATCAAGGTGTGACGGTTCCCAATGGTACCACCCAAGGATCTTACCCAAAATCAATGGGTTGTCAAAACAAGTGTAACTCCAACAATTCCCTTCAACATCTTCATTGATGCAAGGTTTAATTGGATGGGGCATGTAAACAATTAAGTTTCATTATAAGCTTTTAATGTTGGTCTTGGGAAGTGCATAAAGAAATTTAATGTTCTTCTCATTCAAGAAGAGTGAAAAATGTTTGCACAAGTCATGTGTTAGCCAATGTCTCCAATCAACTTGAATTTGAGGTTTGGTTATTTAAGCATGAGGAACTTTTTCATTAAAGGTTGGTCTAAGTTTTTAAATGTAGATTTTGAAGAATTTTCTTTAGTGCAATGCCTTATTAGGTTGGTTTTGAGGTTTTGCCAATGAATTTTGAAAAGTTAGTGCATTGATGTCACAAGATGTTCAACATATCAACATTATTTTCTTGTGGACTATCCAATTGATGATGTCATTATGACTACAAAAAGCTACCTCATTGGCATCTTATTTGGCTCATTGAAATTCCAAGTCATGACCCTTTTTTTACACCCTAAACCTAAATGGAAGTAAAACCATGATGTGTGGTGTTTTACTACTTTGGTCGGCTACAACTAGTTAAAGTCACTATAAAAAATCACAACCTTTTCAATTGGGAATTTATGTCAAAAAAACCCCCCATATGGTTTTTTTGCCCCCAAGTCCAACTTGACCAAAGTGCCATTCTGGACAAATTGTTTTGGACCCTGACAATAATAGAATTTGAACAATGACCCAAATATACATTATTTAAAATATTTTATTTAAATTTTATATGACAATATTAACTAATTAGTTAATTAATTACCTACCTACCTACTTACTTAATTAATAAACCTAATAATTAATTATGCCAAAAAATATTTATTAATTAATTATTTACCAACCCTATGTCCTAAGCCTAGGCTAAGCCCCATAGTTTAGCCACCTAGGTTAGACCAAGCCACTTAGGCTAAGCAAAGCCCCTTAAGCTAGGTCAAGCCCCTAAGGCTAGGCCAAGTAACCTAGGCTAAATGGTGTAGTAGGTTTGCAACCTAGGCTACTTAATCATGTCAACTATTTAGTCAAGGTAATTTAGATTGCAAGTGTGAGCAGTTCAACTCCTCACCTCCATATTAAGGAATCAAGTCCTTAACCATTACACCACCACCCCAAAAAGTGAGTTTCTTGAACAACATATTGTAATGAACATGATTTTGGACCAACATATTGTAATCAACTTCCATGAATTTTTTTTCAACATATTGCACTAAATAAACTTGAATGTTTTTACACTACTTACATAAATAAGCAGGCTATGGTAGGTTAATCTAGTTAGGTAGGAAGCACCTATTAATAAATGCATGTATTTAAGTAACATGTAGGTTATAATTTATTAGGCTTAGCTATTAAGTTTATGTTTATACTTACCTAGTAAACTACCTATGCCTATGCTATTTAATAGGTTGTGTAGGTACCTAATAACCTATTAATAAATCTAGTCTAGGTTACCTAATTAGGTAGCCTAGCCTATAAGGTAGGTATAGGCTTAAGTTACTACCTAATATTAAGCTCGGCTACTTATTTAGTAGCCTAAGTGGCCTAATTTAGGTTAGTTACATACCTACCTAATAAGTTTAAATAGCTTATGTTATGTTATGTATGTACCTAGATAGCCTATGTTAGGCTACATTCCTACCTAGTAAGCCTAGATGGCCTACATTATGTACGTAGTTACTAAGTAGACCTCGATAGTTTAGATTAGGCTACCTATTTATTGGGCCTAGGTGGCGTAGGCTATTTACCTATCTAGTAGGAAAGGTTCCCTACCTACTAGGCCTAAATGATTTATATTATTTACTTAGTAAGCTTAAGCTACATACTTATAGTAGGCTTAGGCTAATATGCTACCTACATGGTTAATAGGTCTAGTAAGCCTAGGTCACCTAGGATACCTATTTAAAAAGCTTACACTCCTTAGTTATAAGCTACTTAGCGATCATAGGCTACATCCTAAGTAACCTACTAAGTAGGTATAGGCTAAGCTACTAGCTAGGTTATTACCTAATAAGTAGCCTACTAACCTAGTAATTATGCTAAGTTAAATAGATAGTTTAGGCCCAGCCTAACCTACTTGTTAAGTTATGTAGGTAGTTTAAGTTTAACAAGTAGGCTAAATCATCAAATGAATATGGTTCATTTGACTAAGTGTCAAATCATAATGGTCAATTTGACTAAACCATCCATTCAATATGGCCAATTTGACTAAACCATGGCCATTTTGAATGGACATTTGTCCATTTTGACCAAATCTTCGGCTTGACACTTGGTCGAAAAGATCACTTTAGTTACATGTATTAGTCAAATGTAACATGTATTTTTCATGCCCTAAACCTTTCATCAAAATGGACATACCTTTTGGTCAATGTGAACATTTTGGTCAAGTTGGCCTTCTAAAAAGTCGTGATTTCTTGTAGTGGGTTGATTATTGATCATTTAATTTTTGATTTTTTGCCCCTAAAAGATAAAATTTTATCAAATTAAATTGGACGAGGTGTTGGCATAACTCAAATGGGGGAAACTCTAATGCCATGTGAATATGGCATGGAGGTGACAAAATCATTGGGACCCAAAATCTTATGGGAAATGAATTTTTAAAAAAAAGTTGTTTTACATTTTCATTTTGGTTTTCAATTTTTTCAATTATTGTTTTCATTTTTTATTTTCTAATTTCCAATCCTTTTTCTTTTGTTACCTATATAAGTATAATTACATTGATAAGCACCTTAGAGAAAAAACTTTACAACACATTATTAGTGGTGAATTGAAAAGGAATTGTTTCCTTCGCTATGATGAAGCTTTTAATGAGGAAAAAAAGTTTTTTGAAAAATCAAAGGTATGTGGTCATTTCTTTTTTTTTAATTTCTTTTCCTTGCTTTTGGATTCTATAAAAAAATTGTGCAGGAAATCATGTGATGCCGATTTGTCTTTTAGTCTTCAATTGTTGTTGCCTAAGAAATTTCAATGGTTGATGTTAGTGGTAGTTATTTACATGCAAGAAATGATGATGGTGATTGTAATACATTTGTCTTTTTAGGTTTTTTTTTCCCCATTGCTTCTTAATTGTTTGTCTTGTGCATGGATTTCATGTTGAAGATGATTAGAAAAATGTCATTCTTGATCGTGCTCATAATGTTTTTGGTCAAAAAAACCTTTTTTTTCATCTATTCATAATCTAAAAAAACCTTTCGCTGGTGTTGTTTCAATTTTTAAAACTTTATATTGTAATGATTTTTGGTTCAAAGAGATCTTTTGTTGTTGATGTTTTTGGTCTAAAAAAACCTCCTTCTACAATTAATGTTTGTAATTTTAAAAAATTGTTTACTTTTGTTATTATTTTAATTCAAAAATGCCTTTTATATTTGTGTTCCTTTTCTTAGGTTAGAAGACCTTTTTCTATTATTAATTTTCCTAGTCCAAGGATACTTTATGTTCTTATTGTTATTTTTTTCTAGAATGATTTTCTATTATTGTTGGTCCCAATGTTGTACAAGAGATTCTTATGCAGGGTGATGATCATTTTTGAAATGACTATTTCATTATTGAAATTTTTAAGCACAAAGATCATTTAGAAGTTGTTTATCATTAACATGCATTTAATGTTTTCAACATCAACATTACCTTTAGGCATGTTTTCAATTGTATGCAGAATTGCCCAATAAAAATCAACTTGATGACTAATATAATTGAAAGCATAAATAGGCATGATTTTTTTTGTTAATTCTTTTTTATTTTGAAATTTTGATGTTTTGATTTAGTTCACAATTTTTGAAAATTGATTTGACTTTTTATGTTTCAAAATTAGTGATTCATATTTTGAACTTGTGTTACAAAGTTCATGATTCAAATTTGGAACTTGGAGTTGTAATGTAGATTCAATAAAGATTTTTTTAATTTTTTTTTATGGTTTTGGATTTTTAAATATTTTTTTGTTTTAGTTATAAGTTCATAAATTGGCTTTTGTGTTTCAAAGCTTGTGATATGGAGTTTGTGATTCAGATTTGCAAATAAATGTTTATGTACTTTAGGTAATTGTTATGTTTTGTTTAACATTTCTTATTTGTGAAATGTTATCATGTTTTGTTAACGATTTCAACTTTTGTAAAATAACTTTAATTTTGTTTATGATTCAAATTTGGAACTTTTGATTTAAAGTTTGCGATTTTGATTTGGAGCTAGTATATGATTTGATACACATTTTATTTTACACTTACGAATTTATAGAACTTTACATGTTCATGTGGTACATTGAATCTAGGCCAATTCAAACTTGGAGCTTTTCTATTTTGTTTGATAAATTCATAATTTCATTAAAGTTTAAACAACTTGTTTTCTTTGGTCAACTTTGTAATGTAGCCAAAGTGGCAATGATTTCCAAGAAGATTTAGATCAATGTTGTGATGTTTTGAAATTTGGAGTGGAAGCAACTTGGTTTTTTGCTCAACTTTGTGATGTAACCAAAGTGGCAAAAATTCACAAATAGATTTATGTCAACTTTGTTGTTTTGAAATTTGGTATATTCTTTTAATGATTTTGAAACAATGTAATTGAAATAAGTAATAAGGAAAAGACATAAAAAAGTAAAAAGTAAAAAAAACAAAAAATACCAAAATAAATAATAAGAAAGAAAACAAAGAAAAAAAAGTGATAAAGAAAAAAAAAACTTCCAAAATTTAAAATGCCTCAGCCAAGCAATAGTGGGCCTTATGAATCTTGGAAGTTCTAGTAAAATCTATAAGGTTCAATAAGTTTGAAATTGGGAAAAATTGGGTAGGTAATGGATTCAAAAACACAAGGAAAAAATTGGCTTGAACTTTATGTTTATGAACAAACAAGTACAATTGATTCCTCAATAACAACAAGAATTTGGAAAATGAATTATGCAAAAAAACACCATAACATTCAATCATTCTTATTCATTTAACAAAACATTACATGGAAATTTTCCAAGGTGTAAAACAATTAACCATATATGCCAAATACCACAAGGTTCAAATAAGGATCCAAGGTAGCCCACAATTTGTTCTTCAAAAATGTTAATGTGAAACAACATTCATCCAAGCGTTCCCCAAATCAGAACAATAATGGTCATTTCTACTAACTTAAAAATATTCATCGAAAAACATGTCAATATTAAAAATATAAGGAATAGTTTTCCAAATTCAACCTAGAAAATTTAAATCAAAAGGTGGTTCCATGTCAACATTGGAGTTTTTCATCCATGATTATGTGCCCATATGCTCGTCCCAAGGTATCAATGATAAATTTTCAAAGTGGACAACACTAGAAATCTAAGACATAGAACATGGGGCACATTCTTTAGTTTTTCACATTAGGAGGGGTGCAATAGTTTGAAATGGAACTAAGATGAAATGACATTTGTTGCTTCATGGGCACCACACAAACAAACCAAATTTGAGACAATACACCACCTCTCTCCCCATCATATATTTTATAATTGTCCAATGTAGGTGAAATGATAATTAGATGGATTGTTTAAATTGTCACATTCAAAAAAAAATTTAAATTGTAAATGAACTAAAAAATGTAAAATCATATTCAACATTTAAAATTTCAAAATTTTAATTATCCATGGTGTAATTAGATTTAAGTGAAAATCAAATTGGAAAATATGGATGAATTTTTAAAAAAAAATGAATTCCTATTAAACTTTTGAAACAATGACATTATTTCTATGATACATATAAAATTTACATGTGGGTTTAAAAAGCGTAACATAATAAAGCCAATTTTTTTAATAAAAATGTACTGAAACTTTTTTAATATAAGATTTTTTTTTTTCAATGATAATTGTTTTTTTTTTTGGTCATTGAAAAGTCCAAATCGCATTGAAAACTCCAAGGTTTCAAATGTATGTTTTGATCAATAACATGTTTAATAATATTTATATGTTGGTTTATGAACAATTTACTAAGGGCATAGGAGAATGCACATTGGATAAATATCTTGCTAACTATCAAGTGTAAAATGTGGACTTTCATATGTCATTTTTGAACCAATTAATCATACATGGGACATATTCAAATGACAAATTTTTTGAGAGTTTCAGCATGAATTCTTAAAACTAAGACCCAAATTTTTGGAACACCATAACTCCCTAAAAACATGTTTTTCTTAATCATCTGGCCTAACTTTTTTGTAATTTTTGTTGAAACCTTTTCAATGAATTAAAGATCACTCAATTTGAAAGTGATTGTTTTTTCAAGTTGCTTTTTGAACATTCTCAACTTCTAATGAGTTCCAATTTTCAAAGTGAAAGTTTATCTTGAAAGTCCAATAGTTTAATGGTGGACCATGTAGTTTAATTTGTGATTGATAAGTTGAAAAGACATATCATGTTTTAAATGAAGGCATATAAAATAACTAATTGATTTGTGACATATAATTTAAATTTCATGTGACAAACATTTTTGTGATGGGAAAACTCAATGTGTTTCTTTTCTCCTTTTTAGTAGTGATGATCATCCAAAAACAAATTTAATCAAAATTTTCAATAAATATGCAAGTAAAAGCATATGAGAATCATCTTATATTCTTGACTACCTAAAACTTATGATAAAAATATGATGATTTTGAAAAAAAAATCCGTTAAATTTAGCAAATTTGGACCTTTTTTCAATGAAAAATCCTTTGTATAAGTTGAAATCATATTTTTTATGTAAAAATTTGATAAACATTAACCAAAAGAAAATCATTGGAAAGTGGCCTATTTGACTGACATATTGGACCAACAATGCATCTATGATGGACAACCCAACAACAATGTCACATTGCACGATGAAAACAATGACACAAAAGCTTTCCAAGTTCATATTATATCTACTTGATGACATCTATCAACAAAGGATTTTACAAAATTCTAGTTTTAGGTTGATTAATCAATATAGATTATTTACATGTTATTTGAAAGACATGAAATATATGATATAGGTTGTAATTTGAATTGAACAAATTTTATGTATGCCATATTGTTGCTTTGATTATCAAATCCTTGATGGAATATTGAAAATAAGAGAGTATGATTGAGGGTGTTCCTTATATAGCCTTGAAGACGATCACACCTTGGCCCAAGGACCCACTAGTTATATGTAAATGATATATATCAATGATTTGTTTTTGGCAAAAATATTTATGAAGTCTTTTGAGTGTAAATTTGATTAATTTTGCTAAAATTTTGAAAAATCCATCAAAATTTGATATCACAAAAAAATAAATAAAAGAAAGAAAAAAGAAACCCAAGTTACAACTTGCACAACAAGTTACGATATGTTGAAGTTTCAATATTTCAACCTATGGAAACAAGTCATTGCAATTTGCAAGCTACAAACTGCATAGAAAATAGGCAATTAAAAACTTACAAAACAAGATATGTTAGTCACAACACCTCCATATCTAGCTAGGGGAAACACATGGAGAAATTTCATAAACCTAACTTGATAAGCACAACAAGCACTTGGAGAAGTTTCCTAATGTATTTGGAGAGCACCTTATTATGTCTATGGAAGAGGAGAGAGTCAGAGGTTAAGCTTTTCTCTTAAAACTTGGGATTTGTTGGCCATGCCTACCAAGGCAAGGATATTGTGTTAAGATTCATTATAGAGAATATAGTAGCTTAAGGGGATTTTGGCCCCTAGGTAATAATGATAATAATAATAGGTCTATTTTTATGTAAGGATTTTTGAAAGATGATATTTTGGGCTTGTGTTGAAACTTGAGATTAATTATAGAGTTATAATATCTTGAAGGATTTTGGTTTCTTTTAGAGGATTTTGGGAAGGTTATATTTTTGGATGGTGAAATATTTGAGTTTCCATAATTCTTCTTCTTTTGCCTTAAGATACTCTTTAATGTAAATGGCAAGGCCACAAGTGTGACACACCCCTTGTTGTTTTGGGAGACTTTTTGCAATGAAAAAAAATGAGATTTTCTTTTTTCCAGTGTAATTTAGACTAAAATTTCTGTTTTGGGGTCAAAATTCGCCAATTCATCGACCTCACAATTTATTTTTAAAACAAAAAAAATCCCTGTAAATTCCAAATTCCCAAAAATAACTACCCAAACTATTCACAAGTTAAATTCACAGAGGAAGTAGGCTTGAGTAGGTCTTTGTGCACACGTGTCGGAATTAGGGCTTCGTTTTGCACAAAAGAATTAGGGATCGGATGCACACGTGCCAGATTAGGGTTTCGTGGCACAAACGATTAGGGTTTGGCGACAAGGTCTTTTGCGAGCGCATACGTACGTGGATTGTGTTGCTCTCTCTCTCTCTCTCTCTGTGTCTGCAGTTTCTCTCTGGATTGCTTCTCGAATATAGTTGGCGAAGGAGAGCTCCTAGGATAGTCCAAGTGCTTCGCAGAAGCGTGAATCCAAGAGAAGCTTTCTTTTTGATCTAGTGCGCGATTGGAGCTAGGAGGTTGGGAAAGGTGTGGGGGCGGGGGGTTGGGGGAAGAGAACAAGGCCGGTGCGATGTCAGAACGATTGACGAGGATTGCAATTGTGAGCTCCGACAGATGCAAGCCTAAGAAATGTCGTCAGGAGTGCAAGAAGAGCTGTCCGGTTGTGAAGACAGGTATTTTTTTTCCTTTCCTTTGATTCCTAATTTCTATTCTCTTCTTTTTTTGCAATTCTTCTTCTAGTCCCTCCCTACTTTGAAGTCCTCTCGGTTGCTAAAAGGATTCTCTTTTCCCTTACGATTACTATGGTATTGGAACGGTAGATTGATTTTCCGAGATCACTGTGTGCGTTTTGTGTATTTCGTGGGCTGGCAGGCAAACTCTGTATTGAGGTTTCATCTCAGTCGAAGATTGCCTTCATCTCTGAGGAGCTTTGTATAGGTTGCGGTATCTGTGTGAAGGTGAGCTCTTTGTTTTGCTGCTGGATGTGGTTGAGTACGATCTCAATCATGATTGGCTGAATTGTGTTGTGTTGTAGGCTAGTTCGAGCTGCTTCTCTACTTACTCCTATGACCTGAGATTCCTTCCACATAAGGCTTTGGAAAATACTCCACTCCGGGCAACAAATGCAGTTCACATACTATCTCTCTATAATTAGGGTTCTATATGTTATAAGCCTCTCTTAGCTACTTGGGAGAAAGTCATGTAAAATTCATTATGGTGCACTTGTCTCATAGATTTTTGAACCATGGTTTGCACTTATAAAGTGATCAACATCTCTCTTTGTGCATGCTTTCCTGGACTTCCAAGTGCTAGCTGGTGGATTTTAGATGCCAGAAGTTCATGGAGTGGAGTTTGTGATCTCCACAGCGGTGGTTCCTCAACCCAGACCTTGTTTTGTTGTTGGTAATGATGCAGAAATGTCCATTTGAGGCCATCCAGATTATAAATCTTCCAAAGGATCTTGACAAGGATACTACACATCGTTATGGTCCCAACACCTTTAAGCTCCATAGGTCTGTGTCTTGCTTCACACTTCAGAGCTCAGTAGGAGGTCAATATGTTCTATCATTGGGCATAATTGTTATTTGCATTCCAGACTTTATGTTTTGGTATGCAGATGTAGGTAGATTGCTGTCAAATGAGCAACTTTTCAGGTGTGACTCGACAGTCCTAATTGTTTTGCTGCTGTTACAGGTTGCCTGTTCCAAGGCCTGGGCAAGTCTTGGGGCTGGTGGGAACAAATGGTATTGGCAAGTCAACTGCACTTAAAGTGTTGGCAGGCAAGCTGAAACCCAACCTTGGAAGATTTTTGGTACACCCCTCACCAGTAGCTCTTTCAGGAATAAAGTCTCTCTTTGCCCTTTGCCTCAGTCCTTTTGCTCTCACAGGAAGAAATCAAACTACCAATAAGACTTAAACCACCTTTGAATGGCATCAATGTAAAGCAAGATAATCAGCTTCTAGAATGGAGGTGGTTTCTTTCTGTCGCCAATATACCACTCAGGGTTGCAGATTGCCTGTCTAGGTCTTATATTTCTAGTGCAGTTGCACAAGTGTGGCATGTTGTTGGTTACAGGGGAATTTGTCTATTGTAGTCTTAATGTATTTCATGTGGTTTCTTTTGCAGAATCCACCTGATTGGCAAGAGATCTTGACCTATTTCAGAGGTTCTGAGCTGCAAAATTACTTTACACGTATCCTGGAGGACAATTTGAAGGTTTAACTTTGTTTCACTTCTTTTTGCATAGTTTGAATCAATTCCACATGAATGCTGGGTGTGTATGTGGCATTTAGACATTGCAATGTCTAAGACCACATCTTTGAACTGCATGATCATGGCAGGCAATAATCAAGCCCCAGTACGTTGATCACATTCCTAAAGCAGTGAAGGGTAATGTTGGCGAAGTTTTGGCCCAGAAGGATGAGAGAGAAATGCGATTTGAACTGGCCAAGGACCTTGACTTGAACCGGGTTCTTGACCGTGATGTTGGTGATCTCTCTGGAGGGGAGTTGCAGCGCTTTGCAATTGCTGTAGTTGCCACACAGCATGCTGAAATCTACATGTTTGACGAGCCATCAAGTTACTTGGATGTGAAGCAGAGGTTGCGGGCTGCCCAAGTTGTTCGCTCTCTTCTCCGACCAAACAGGTGGGGAGCTTCATTTTCCCTTTTTGCAATCAAGTCAAGGGTTGAGACTTGAGACTCTGCCATTGGTTGAACAGATTCCTCAGTTGAGGTCAGTTGAGGGTTGATTTGTCAGTTGGAAGATGGTCTTCTATAACCCTGTGGGCATGAATAGTAGTGATGTATGTTCATAAGCAGAAATGCTGGTAAAGCTGCAGTCTCCATAGCATGTCCGAGGGTGTTGTTGCCGTACTGCAGTCAACTCATCATTCCCTTTACTGTCCATCTGCAGTTATGTGATTGTGGTGGAGCATGACTTAAGTGTGTTGGACTACCTGTCTGACTTCATCTGCTGCCTGTATGGAAAACCTGGAGCTTATGGTGTGGTGACTTTGCCCTTCTCTGTGAGAGAGGGCATCAATATATTTTTGGCTGGCTTTGTTCCCACTGAGAATCTTCGCTTCAGGGATGAGTCTCTCACATTTAAGGTAGGGAACTTTTACTCCTTTTTATTTAGAGTTCTTTCCCCCATGGGGTTCTTGTAAGAGAATATAATGTTGAAGGAGGATTGATCTTAGCTTTCAGTCCTTGGTTTGTTTTTAACTCTGATGCAACTTGAGTTACGAGAGTTTACTTTACTGTTGCAAATGCAGTTTGTTAATCCTATTGGTGATTCGCCTTCTCCTGCAGGTTGCAGAGACCCCACAGGAGAGTGCAGAGGAGATCCAGACATATGCACGCTATAAATACCCTTCCATGTCCAAGACACAGGGTGGCTTTAAGCTCCGTGTTAAGGAGGGGGAATTTACAGACTCCCAAATCATTGTAATGCTTGGAGAAAATGGCACTGGCAAGACAACCTTCATTCGGATGCTGGTCAGTGGGACTTTCCCCTTTTCCTGGGAGTAGACTGTACCCCTGTGTTTCAGCAGAAGCATTTTGCAGTTGGGCATTGAGTGTTGTAGATGCCTGAAATGATATACCAAATGTTTGTGTATTCCAAGCACATTGTTATTCTCTGAAAATAAGCATCTTGGTTGAGAGTTCTACAGGAGGGCCATATCCTCCTTAAGCTGACATGGCTGGTGGATAAACTTGTAACAGGCCGGTTTGCTGAAACCAGATGAAACTGGGGATAGTGATGTGGAGGTTCCAGAATTCAATGTGTCATACAAACCACAGAAGATCAGTCCCAAGTTTGCATCAACAGTGAGGCATCTTCTGCACCAAAAGATAAGAGACTCTTATATGCACCCACAGTTCAACTCAGATGTGATGAAACCACTGCAGATTGAGGCCCTTATGGATCAGGAAGTGATAAATCTTTCTGGAGGCGAGCTCCAGCGGGTTGCACTCTGTCTTTGCCTGGGCAAGGTATGCAAGTAGCTTGAATGTTGATGTTTGTTGTTTGCATGTTGTGTATGGACAAAGGAAGTGGTTGTAATGTGATAGTTCAAAGTTCTCCCAATCTTTTGAATATTACTTCTGTGTGTGCCTTGTTCCTTTGCACCATCTTCTTAACTGAATCCCCTTCTGCCCTCCAACTCTGTGCATGTCTTATGTTTGCAGCCAGCTGATATCTACCTCATTGATGAACCAAGTGCCTATCTGGATTCAGAGCAACGCATTGTGGCAGCCAAGGTGATAAAGCGTTTCATATTGCATGCAAAAACAACAGCTTTTGTGGTGGAGCATGACTTCATTATGGCCACATATTTGGCTGATCGAGTGATTGTGTATGAGGGAGAGCCTTCGATTGATTGTGTGGCCAATACTCCCCAAAGCTTACTGACAGGGATGAATTTGTTTCTTTCGGTAAGTTTGGGGAACTTATATTAGGGTCTTGGACATCATTTTTTAATATGCTTTGCTTGTAACTTTTGAGGAGAGGATATATTCTCTGAGCTTTTGAGTTACTGTAAAGTCTGAGGAGTCTTATTGATTTTCATCTGTACTGTTTTTCATTCTTCACTGCTCATATTAAATTTACCCCTCCCTTTGTTCCTTCTTTGAACTAGATTGTAGTGATGTATGTTCATAAGCCACTCATGTTGCATGGATCCTGACACTGGCTGGTGGATTTGTGGAAACAGCAATTGGATATCACATTCCGTCGGGATCCCACAAATTTCAGGCCTCGCATCAATAAGCTTGACTCTACAAAGGACAGGGAACAGAAGAATGCAGGCTCTTACTATTACCTTGATGATTGAGTCGATTCCTGCACTTCCATGTTGGATCAGCTTGAGTGTAGTCATGCGGACAACAATTCTACCTATACTGCAGTCTCTGGGTTACGCAGCCACTGTCATGGATACCAATGCTGCAGTCATGCCAGTGTGACAATAGTTTCCTGATTTTAAGAAAGTAAACAGGAGTTCAACTGATCTTTGTCATCTTTTCCTGCAATTCTTTCTCATTCACAATGATCTGAGCTTGGAGAATTGTTTTATGTCAAGGTGGCCACAAGAAGTTTATTTTCTTTGGTAAACTTATGTGCCCTATTCCCATTCAATAGAGAGAGGATTAACTGTTGAGAGTAGTAGTCACATCAGATGCATAGCATATGAACCAGGACAGCCATTTCAATGTATTTCTTTGCAATATAGTTGTGAACACCATGGTAGGACCCTTAGTAAACAGCAGATGGGATGTCTAGTTCCAAGCACAGAAGGGTGTTGGAACAAGGACTTTTGATATTCTTATTCTTGTTTTTTTAAAGAGTTTTGTTCAAGATTTATGCACAATTTTTTTGTTGACAAATAGTTGATGATGGTTCTTTCTGTAAGTTGGGGTTGTGATGTTCTTTGTATTCCAGGTGATGACTTTGGATTCCAATATCAAAATTTCTATTGCATCTGGGCACATTGGATGATGAATCCTGTTCTGGCACTTCCCTTTAAAAGGTGATCACCCTACTTTGTTGACATTTGATTCAGATGAGAATGGACTCAAATGTATAATATGTGGATATCTCACTTCACCATGTTTGACCTACAAAAGTCAGGGGCATCCTAGCTAGTTCAATCCTTTTAGTTATTATTTATGATATCCTTGCTTTTTGGCTCTGTCGGCTACACCTAAAGACCTCTTGGTTCCCCTTATTTTCATTGCCCTACCAATTAGTAATAAAGTAAAGTGCTGCAAAAGCATCAAGGGCTGCAAAAGCATGAGGGGCTGCAAAACCGTGAGGGGTTGCAGAACCATCACCTAATGAAAATTTTCTCAAGACCTACTACAGGGTTGGTGAAGAAATTATTGCATATGAAATTATTGTGATTGGGGATTATGTAATCCATATGTGGAGGATTTTTTCTTCAAAAAAAGGATCCAAGAGAAGTGGTAATTGGGATGATCATGTGCTTTGTTACCGTTTTGAAATCAATAAAGCACATTGTTAATGTGGTATTCCTAAGCCACTTATTATAGGCTTAATGATGTTAAGTTTATAAAGAAACAAAATCAAAGTAAATGAGTAAATTTAATCTTTGAGTTAATTTTGTAGTGTTACAAAATACGAAGGTTGACATTGTTAATGACATGAGTGGGATAGGACTTTCACATTCTAAGTTTATACTTAGGGTATGAGATTATGCATTAATAGACTTTATGTAAATATGTAAATATAGTAATGTCCTTAAAGTCAAATTCATTAACCTACTCACAATAACCATTTCATCTTCGAGTTGTAACAAAATCTTGTTCATTAATGCCAATGTTCAGGCATTCACTTCATCTCACAACTAAGCATCATGAACATTATGATCTAGAGCACATCACCATTGGATATTCACTAATATTAATGTTTCATTTCTAAATGAATTTTGATTTCAAATCATGCTAAAACATGTTACCTATTATGAAGTTTACTTATTTTTTAATAAACTACAATTTTGTTTTAAACATCATATACATTACATCACAAGAAAATGTTTCCACAAAGGGGGTTAAAATACAAACCAAAATTTAAAAAACAAATTCCAGTTTGGAGTATTTTAGGAAGCTTTTTGGCCATATGTGGAGGGTTAGGTTTCAAGTATCATAATTTTGTTGGAACGCAAATTGGATCCCCAACCATGAAACCAGCCTCTTGTTGAAATTGGGACCAGGAAGCCCTTCTCTTTTAGGGTATGTTCAAGTACTTTAGTTATCTCAAGTTTAAACTTATTTTTAAAACATCAAAAAGTAAGGAAGGCCCAACTTTCAAAGTGAGTTTCTTGTTTTAATTAATTATATGCGATTATTAACATGGAATCTTTTGTTTTTGGGATTCAAATATTGATAATTTGGTGCATCGCCATCTTCTAAGCCTCTTTCAAGGAGTGGGTTCCAAAGGTGGGTTACAAAGAACCATAACATTCAAAAACCATTGCATGTTGCATGTGTTGTGTGGCTTCTTGAAGGATAGCTGTATAGAAAAGGAAACCAAAAAAGTCGGGGTATTGACTCATACTAAAATCATATGCATATCAATGCAATTTTTCCTTTGGTGAAATTTCTGGATGGCACATGATCATACACTGATTGTAATAGTGGCCAAAATGTAGTATGGAACGGTCAAGCCCCTACCCATTATTATGTTGGGTAACGCACCAAGCAATCCCATTAGGGTGAGACAAAATAGTCATAAGATTACTAAAGACCTTAACAAAGTAGTTGTCTCCAAATATGTCAGAAAGATCATGGAGATGAATCACTTTGGACTCACAAGCTTCAGTGATGCAAAGAAAATAGAACCAATGTGACATGATTGAAAGGGTTGAACAAACACATCACATTGACACCAAAAAAAAAGGAACCCAAACCAACCAAGGGAGAGCAAGCTAAAGGAGTTCAGCACAAGCAATTGAAATTGCAGGGTTAGCCAAGTGAAATATGATTATATTGCAGATATGGATATTATGGCACAACCCCAATAATCCATGTTGATACTGGAAATACAATAGAGAAAAAAACCATAACCCCACTGTGATAACTTGTGGTAGATTCGGGAATTGGCAATTGGTGAGGCATTTCAAAACCTCCAAAATGCAAGGGTGAAGATTGGAGAAGCAATGTAATATGACATGGCACCTTCTTGAGTGACAGGTTGAATGCAGCAGCTTGTATGGTCTGTGGTGGTGGCATGAACTTGTGGGACAAACTTTGCAGAAATGGTAGGCAGTATATTAGTGTGCCCAAATCTCATCTTCTTGCAGTTGTCAGGAATGCATTGAAGACAACAGAAGATTGAGAAAAGAAGAATACAAAAAAAAAGGAACAAGATACCACAAAGAGAGATCAACTACCTTTTCATCATTGTAAGGACTTGTGTTTGGATTTCAATTTGTGAAATGACAATCCACAAGTATAAGAGAACCCTGAGAAATAACAACATCAACAAGCCCGAGGATCAAAACTTTTAAGCGTCCATTGACAAAGCAGGTGAGCAGCAAACATTGAACAAACAGAAAAAGCATACTGGACTAAGAAATTCTGTCAATGGGGTCAACCCCATTGCTTAGAACCCATGTTTGATACAATACTCAAAAACCATTTATTCATTCTGATGGTATGATTTGTTCTGCAACATGAGCAAGGGATTCTACACTTGATGACAACAAAGGCAATCACACACTTGTCAGACTCAACAACTTCACATCTGCAAATTGTAGATTCATTTGACTCTTGTGACATATGACTTGCTTGTCATCATCCCTGCCATAAAACTCAATGCAAAATGTCCAAGAGCAAAAGCAGGATCCTTGTATACACTTTCTCTCTCTCTCTCTCTCTCTCTCTCTCCCTTCATAGTCCCTGAATTCCTTCCAAAACTCTTCCATGTGTCTGAGGCCTGCCACTCAACAAAAGCTTTGGAAAAACTTGTTGTACCCCATCTCTTTTTTCACAAAAGACATTTTCTTCACCAGACAAATTTCAACCTAGGGTTTGCAGATTTTTCTGAAAACAACAATACTGAAAGTACTACTTCCTTGAGATTCACTCACAAATCATGAGCTCCAGCAAAGAAGTAAGAAAGAAGGAACATGGAGGATAGTTTTCAACAAATTCTCTAACTACAATCAACAAGCTTTGAACCAGGAAAGGAGAACAAAGTGCTTGCATTTGTGAAAACTGCATCTGCCAAAACTTCCTCAGTTACCTCCAGAAGTGATGCAACATGTGAGAGAATGGCACGCAGATTTGCTGGTTGGTTCAAAGCTCCCTTTCCAATTCCTCCTCTTCCATTGCCTGCAGATTTGGAATGCAGTTCCTCTTCATGGCAGCAGTCGGAATTTGAGGATGGAACTGCTGCTGTTACTGCTGGATCTCCTGGTACCCAAAAGAGTGCAGTGGGATCATCAACCTGAGGAAGAGCATCAGGGCAATCTGTTTCCAACAAGAGTCTGTCTCTTGGCACCTGCTGCCATACGCGTCGAGCTTTCTGTGGGTTCACATGTGTGTTGAATCCGGAGAAGGAGAAATACGCTCCATGCTTGGCAAACACTTTCACAAACTCCGCAGAGCCTGAATAGGAATGGAGGATGATGCCTGCAGGGAAACTCCCCATCTCCTCTAGCAAACCTTGCAACGATCCGAAAGCTCGTACACAATGGATAGCAGCCGGTCTCTCAAGTTCTCTCGCAAGCTTCAGTTGCTGTCGCAACACATCCACCTGAATGCTTTCTTCCACTTCTCTGCCTCTGATGCTTTGGCAGAGACCGATCTCTCCTACTGTGGAGCATGGAACGCTTTCGAGCATGCATCTGAGCTTGGACAACCAGTCTTTGGATCGCTGTGAAGCCCACCACGGATGCAAACCAAAACAAGGGATGATGCAGGAATTGTGCTCACTCATCTGTCGCACCTTCTCCCAGTCTGCTTCCGAGGTTCCATTCACTGCCATCCACTTCACGCCTGCCTTTGTTGCTGCTTTGATCAAGCTCGGTGCTGTGTCGACTATTCTGTTGTCTTGTAAATGGCAGTGCACGTCGAAGAGCGGCGTCCTCGTTGTTGCCATAGCCATGGCTTTCCAAGCTTCTTCTGCTACTCTTCCTTTCCTTCTTCCTTCCTTCTTCTACTTCTGCGAAAAGTTTCGTCTGCTTTCTGTAACCCTCTCTTCTTCTGGATTGATGGCGCTTCCTCTCTCCCTCTCCTTTGTCTCCACTCCTCTCGAAACTCGAAACTTGTCTTTTCTTTGCGTTGCTCTTGAGAGTTCCCTTCCGGAGAAACAAGCAATCTTATCGAGGATTTCTGCGATTTTTTTGCTTGCTGTAGAAAGCTTTTCTTTGCTGCTGGTAAGTTGGGGAGCAAGAGCAACATTCCTGTTGTCGATGTAGCCGGAATCGGAGCTTTAGGTCATTCGTTTCTGTGCAGAACTCCTGCATTTTATGGAGTGCTAGCACTACTCTTATGGAGTAGATCAAGCAATCAACGACAAACAAACTTCTGTAGCAGAAAAGATCGGAGCTTGCAACAACATCATGTCATCACACGCACACACAGCATCTCCCTTTTGCATTTGTTGTCCGCCAAGGTTTGTGGAATCATTGAAGATTGAAGAAACTCCCGGGCTGGTAAGTGGATTCTTCTTCTTGCATGCTGTTTGATTTGTTCCTCATGTTCCTTGGATTCTTCTTGCATGTCAACTGTTGATTGTTTTCTCATGTTCCTTGGATTCTCCTTGCATGTTGTTGATTGTTTTCTCATCTTGTTTCTTTCTTACCAGATTGAAGATTGCAGGTTTTATTTGAAAGAGAAGTAGAAGAAGCAGAAGCAGAAATCAGAAAATACAGTAAAAAGACTGAACCAGACTAGTCATGCAGTTGCAAGAATTTATGTATTAGAGGAGAATCATGCATGCATGTTCTGTATACTAAAAGCTTACTATGCTTTGTCTGTTGGGATTTAGGTGATAGGGTACTTTGGAGGACACAGTGTTGCATCAAAGCTTACTGCAGAGGTATGGCATTCTCTTTCTGCAGACAGAAGAGAAGCTCTTCTTCTCCTATTATGCATTGAAAAATAGAGGATTGTCTGACTTAGAGAGTGTATCTAGTTCAAAGGTTTGTCTGTCAATGGAGAAAGCTACGGAGGCAAATTTTTGGAGTTCAGGATTTCTTGGAAGAATATCAGAGTGCTGTGCCTCAAAACACCTCTTGGCAAGCATCTGATCAAACTTGTGCCTTAGATTCCACTCCATTGTCTTTTAGAGAACCCAGCTGCAAGGTGGTTAATCTCTTGATAAAAGTTCCTCAATCTCAGCTTGCTGTTTGCAGACTAGAGTGATGCTGCTGTCAGTGATGCTCAACTCTACTTACTGCATCCAGGCAATGTTCATGCTGCCAGGTATTTTCTTAATGTTACAGGATTCTGATGACGTGCTCATCTTTTCCTATCTATCTATGTCTTTGGTTTCTCTTGGTGACAACCTCACAAATCTTATTGCCATACTGAAAGCTAGAGATTTCAAAGTTGTCTCTTCTGCATCCACTTTGGAGCCAGAAATGTAAAGGATTGTTGCATCTCTTGTCACCCATTGTGATGTCACAGTCTCTCTGCTTCTTACAGTGAACAAAGAAGCTACAGATCCAAGTATATGACACTGGAGCAAAAGAATACCAACTGAAACATAAAAAGCAGCCATTCTCTGTATGGGAAAGGATGCACCTCTCTGCTGTGTTGATGGAGGTCTCACGGTCTCTTCCTTCAACAACCAGGTACCCATGAATGAATCTGATTTCCACCAAAATGAAGAAGGAACTTCCCATGCCAGTTCCACTCATCCCTTCCTCATCATGCCTTGCATCTTTGGAGTATTTATCTAAACATTGGCCAGCATGCTAGAGCAGGGGTTCAGAAGATGATTTGTGCAGTCCGTGAAGAACTCCATCAGCTCCTCAATTATACTCTGTGATCCTTCATATACTGCTCACCCTAGATCATCAATCCTTGACCTGGTACTGAGGAGGTTTGAAGTTGCCTGAATCATGTGCAGTGCAAAATCTTTGCCACTTCCTGAGGTTTAGTTTTGTGATTTCTTGAAGATTTGGCTTGAAGAAGATTTTTTGCCTGTTGAAGTTTCTACAGATAATGGAAGAATGGCATTTGAAGCAAGCCCATTGGAGACTTGTGACATGTTCCATTGCATGAAGAAGAAGCCACCTGATCTTGAACTGTGAGTTTTGTCACATGTAGGCCCAGGGTGGGGGCATTCCTGAAAAAGGGGCATAGGATGACAGGGTCACAGCTGAGTCTGGCCTCGCATTTTGAGAATGCCCCATCCATGGGCTGTACCCATTGCAAAGCACAAGGCAAACATCATCATGGACCTAAACATATGTGAATCATAATGTGCAGGAGGGGGAGGGTTCTTATGCCTACACCTCAAGAGTGTGAAGGATCTTACACCTATAAGTAGGCACAACATCCCTCCAACTCTCAATGAGTAGGCACAAGATCCCTCCTATTTCCTATGAGGGATAATCAGTGGTATAAGGTGCCTTTCAAATACACTTGGGAAATTTTACTGAGTGCTTATGTGTAATGGAAGGCTTGATCCCCAAGGCCTCCCCTAATTTGAGGGTCGTAGCCTTGATTAGTAGACGGCTCCTTCAACAACAAAGGCTCCTTCAACAACAAATCTTCTGTGCAAGGAGGGGCATTCAAATACAAAGCAAAAAACCTTGGAATGCTTCACTTGGTAAGCAATTAGTGGCCAAAGAGTACGTATTGGTAAAAGGGCGCATGCACCCAAATTAAGTTTTTTGTCTAGAGTTTGTGAGTGAATTGTGTCTTTGTACCTGCAAATTTAGCCCATGCTTCTAAGTGTTTAGCAAGTTCAAAACCAAACAATGGAAGCTGACATTGAGGTAATAATTTTTTCTTTTTTGATATTGTAACTACAATATCAGAACAATAACTGGGATTTTAATTTTAAAGGAACTTATGTAAATTCATATAAGTGCATAAATCTCATCCACTTCTGTGTAATTGTAAAACCCATACAATTTGCATGCAATGTAATGAATGTGTAAAATTAATTTTGCAAAACTGGATAGGAGAATGCTGAATAAATACATAAATTAAGAAAACATAATAGGTGCAAAACATGTAGACTTCTTTAAAAAGGTGGAATGCTTGACCAATCTTCACCAATACACTTCAAAAATGATGTACAAAGTGATTTCCAAATCAGGTATTTTGGAAATGTTGCAGTGATACTCACTTTGGCTAGTCGTGAACTGGTGGTCCAAGTTTTGGCTATTAGAATTAAATAAAACCCAAACTGGATTTTTGAAACTGGTTTGGAAACTGGAGCTGGAAATGCAAATTTTGCATTTTCCACAGAACTGAAACCAAAACTAAAACCAAAATCTGTTTCCCTCTTGGTGTTCAATCTGGAACCAAAACCAGATCAATGGTTAACAAACCTGACCACCAACCAGATTGAACCTAACTGGAGGTTTTTGAAATGCCGGTGTTACTCTTTTATCATCATACCCACCAGGTACCCGGTGGGTATCATGGTTTTAAGAAAAAAGTAAACATCCAGTCAATTTTTACAATGTGGAAACACCCTTGGGCCAGGGCATTCTCGAAATAACAGGCCCTTGGCCTCTTGCCACAAGGGGGCATTATTTCAGGAACTCGCCTGCCCTAGGGCATTACCATAAACTCTATTTCATCCCTTTGGTTATCTAACAGACAGACCTCTTGAGGTGGAATGGGCTTCCCATTCATGCAAATCCCTTCCACCTCAAGAAAAACCCTCTCTTCAAAAAGATCAACAAGCATTAAGCTGCGGGGTGCCGACCTCTCCCTTTGGCTCTCAAGAGGTTCCCTGCAGAACCTTATGCAACAATCATTACCAAACCAAAAGAGAAGTGTGCGTAGCTCACAATGCCTAATATCTTCACTCTTCCTAAAGAGGACCCCTCACATGTAGATCAGTGATGTTTGGCTTACATAGAGAAGCTTTTGTGAGACCTCCTCAGGGAGCAGGAGTGGAAAGAAGGGCAAGGTTTTGTCTTTCTTTTTTCTTCCATCATAACTGGTGGGTATCTTCCGGGTATCATGGGGAAAATGGCACACAAAAAGGCGAGAATGTTTCAAAAATACGGCAAGCATCTCAATTTTTAAACATACTCTCCTTGTGTGCAAGGCAATATTTTTTGTTTATAAGAGGGCCTCCAAATGCACTAAGGCCTTTCAATGAGGGCTTTGCATGGACATGAAACAAATTTTCAATTCTATTCCTGTCCTGTGCTTAACCATGGTGGTTAGTTATGTACAAACCCATCCGCATGTAACTCCCAACCTAGTAGCCACCAATTGCTTTTACCTACTTACAAACATATGTTCCCTACTTACTTACATATGATACTTCCTCCAATTTATATAAGTAGATAGCAAGGTAGTGTGAGATGGAAGAAGGAGGGTTTACACAATAGGTTATCAAGGCAAAACCTTGGTAACTCAGTTGTGGTTAATTCACAACCTAGTCATGACAGGTTTCCAATGGATGGTGTTGTAGTGGGTGCTTGGTCACATGATCCCTTACAAGTGCCTCTACTCTTCCCCAGCACATCCTCAATTTGTATATTAACCAGGACTCAATCAAGCCCACAGATGAGAGTATACCATCCAATGCTTCTTTAAGGAACCCATCACTTTGAAAGCCAAAAAAAAGGTTTAAAAAAGTTATGCCCATCAAAAGACATGAAGTAGGATATGTGTGCTTGTCACGTGGACAAGCGACATAACAAATAGCCCATCAAAAAAAATTGTAAAAAAGAAGTAACCTCTCACTAGACGAGGGGCAAAAATGAACCAACACTTGCATTGGTAGGTTGGCACTTGGTACCTTAACCTTCTTGAGTGGGGCCTCTTAAATATTAAAGCTTACATCAACTTGGGAAATGTTAAAATTAGACCTTGATTTGGTCTAATAGTTAAAAATTTATAATGTTTTAAAACAACCCAAGAAAAGTAGGGATTCTTAGATTTTTATCATGATCTCATTTGAGATGTTGTCAGATGATTCAATCAAAGCCCAAATGAGGTTGGAAGATTTTTTTTTACTAAGTTACTAATAAGTTACTAATATCTTGTCATGCAATAAAAAAAAAAAGAAAAAATCCATTGAATAATGGGGACCATGTCTAGTGCATTGTTGGATGCCCTTCCTACATAAAGGAACCTATTTTGATATGCACAAGGAGCATGCTAAGCAAGTTTAGTGATACTGTTTCCGTAAAACAGAACCATAATTCATAACCTTTTGTAGGAAAGAATTCCGTGACTTTTTTTACATGGTCCAAATTTTTTTAAGGTGTACCAAAATTTTGTGACAACATCATCAAATTTTATTTTCTTTAATCGTGTCTTTTTTTTACCATATAAAAACATTATTATTCTGAGAATCCAAAACCCAGAACATGTTTATTCAGCTTAATTTTTTCAGTGTATATAAGGCCTGCTTTACGCTAGAGTCAGGGCCGAAAAAAAACTGGAGTCCAACTTTGAGTGGCAGTTTTGGCTTGTTGTTTGGCCCCGAGTTACTAATAAATACTGGAACATTGGAGTTCTCCGCAAAGTAAGAAACACACAGCACCAGAACCCTGAGTTTGGTCATACACAGGGTGAGATTAAAAAAAAACCTGCAAAGAAGTACATTAGCATTCAACGGGGGATGAAACTCAGAAAACCATCAACTTTGGTGGTAAACTGAGTTTCATCCTGTCTTTCCTTTCTCTTCAGCAGCGCCTCCTCTGCTGCTACATATATTTTCACTGCTCCTAACTGTACAACTACTATAATTAGTCTCGAACCTTGTGGATCAAATGCTGAGTTTCAGCATTTCATACAGTTGCAGCATTTCATATTGAGATTTAATAAAATGTCTTTACTTTGCGGATACCACTGAAAGACAGGATAGGGCCCAAAGACAGGGTGAAGACAGGGTTACTTTATAGACAACTCTATTGACTTCAGGATATTAATAAATGCTGGAAGATTGGCCCCAAGGGTTGCAAAATTGGCTTCTCAAATTCGATGGAGTACTTTTTTTTTCAGCCTGGGGGCCAATACAAGGCCATCAAGTTCAGCATTCATTAGTAACTTGGGGCAGATTGAAAATATTTTTTCTATTTCAGCCTTGACTTGACTCCTAGTGTAAAGCCCTTGAGGCTGATTTCAACTTTTGCACCAATATGAATGTGCTCTTTCTAATTCTCACCTTGACATGACAGCGTACAGCTAATTGGGTTACGAGCTTTGGGTTTTCTCAAAATAATTTTATATCATAATGGACCTCCAATTACAAAGAAAAAATGGCAATGCTTTAGGGTAAGGTCCAAGGCCATGGGCAATTATTGGAGTAAGAGTTCGCATGATGCCCATGACCAAGGGCATTAAATGGTGAAAAAATCAATGATTTTTTTTAAAAAATATTCCTGTGATACTAGCAAATATTCAGCGGCTACCATCGGGTATCACAAAAGAAAAAACATTGCAAGGCATTTTGGAAAGGGAAAACACCAGCAGGTTTGGGCATTCCATTTTCTAAAATGTCTTGTGAGTTCTTACATGCCATAAGTGTTCTTCCAAATACACTACAAAAATTGTCTGTCGGAGGTTTTTGCATTGTACGGAAAGTCACCTTTTCTTTAGGCACTAGTTTGACCCACTTTGCAATTCCCTTTTTATCCCCAATTTGAGTGTAGCCATAAAGTGAGCCAAATTTGGGTGTAGTGTTTCAGAAGATTGGGGGGTTCTAATTTTGAGTCGGTGCAATTCAACCTTCTTTGTAATCCCTGTTTCATCCCCAATTTGAGTGTTGCCATAAATTGAGCCAAATTGGGGTAATACTCTGTTTCATGATAGTAGATATTAGCTCCAAAGATTGGATCTTATTTTGAGAAAGCTTGATTCAATGATGACAATGAGCGGCAGTGAAGAACTGAGGGTGAAAGTCATGTAAGGCCCACTTTAGCTGAGGAAACTAGTTTGGTCCCGTCTTTTTCATGTGTATTATTTTCATCCTGACTTTTCATTTCGTCCCCAGTTTTTGCAAACCTGAGGCCTTGTAGCCCAGATTGTCAATACTTTACAGATAACTCTAATATCTAGGGCCTTTACAGTGCAAATAAAGATGCTGAAATCTTCCAGCAACCTAGAGAATCGGGTGTGGAAAACAATTGGGCTTTTCTATGGTTATATGATAAAGTTATCCATAAAGTCATCCTCTTTTTCACCCCTTATCCCCTCTTTCAGTGGTATCTGCAAAGTAAGAAAATTTTATTAAATCTCAGTACGAAATGCTGAAACTCGGCATTTACTGCACAAGGTTCGGGAGTAATTATAGTAGTTGTACAGGTAGGAGCAGTGAAAATATATGTAGCAGCAGTGGAGGCGCTCAGGAAAAAGGAATGAGGGGATGAAACTCAGTTTACCACCAAAATTGGTGGGAAAACTAGTTTGGGTCAGTTATTTCGTGTTGTAAAATTTCATTCTCAATTATGCGGTTGATGCCCTATCATGCCAAAACTGGCCGGTCTCGCCCCCTAATCGCCTGACTTTACGGATGGATGACTTTAATGGGAGTGAAAGCCTCTTATTTGGGAGTCTACAAAGTCTCAGAATTTTCCTGTGATGAGCCAATCAAAGAGGCTCATTGCAATAAAAAAATTCTGAACTTGAGAGAGACACCCCAAACTAATCAATAGGAAATCACAATATATAGCCATACCTATTAAACACAACACTCTTTGTCTTTAAAGACAAATTTTTTTTTGTTGCCATGAAGAGTGTGAGGTGGGTTGCAGTAACACAAGGCAAAAGGGTTGGAAAGAATCCTGGTTAGTAAACTTAAGTTATAAGGTAAGCCTTCTCAATTGTGGTTTATGGTTGTAGTAAAACCAACTCCACCTCCATAGCAATAACCACAATTTTATATTAAATTTTGCAATAGAATAATGACACAAAACTTTTTCCTATGCACTAAGTTTGGCCAAAATGTCTTCACCATCAAGACCATCTTTAAAGCGAATTATTTGTTGTGAATTGGTCAAGAATAATGATTGACCCATGTGAAGACATTTAAGTAGCCTCTTATACAAATTAGTGGACTTTTTCATGTTTATGCATGGGAATGGGTGAACATTAAACATTAAACTATGTTAATATAAAAATGTGTTTATTGTTGTGAGGTGGAGATGCTCTAAGCTCCCTATTATATCTGAGGTGCATGAGAAGCTTACAACCATAATATCCAAAATTGGAAGAAACAAAAAAACCAAAGTGACCTTGGCATGTTATGTTATTTACGCATAGAGTTAATCACCCAAATACATCACTATTTATTTCATGTTATTTGCAAAAGAATATATATATATATATATATATATATATATATATAGATAGATATAACCTAATTAATATATATTTTGAATATCATTTTCATCCTAATTTAATTTTATCTATGTGATAAATCTCATGGCAATACATATTCAGCCATTTAGTATGATTCATGTTTGTCATCAATTTATTCATATGACTAATTACTCATCATACTCCGTGCATCTATGAAGAATTGCATCTTTGTTTCATGCATTTTGTGTATTTCATTGTTGACATTTGCTTTATCCATGTTTTCAAATTTTATCTATTTAGTATCTCTTATTTCATCAAATTTCATTTATTTATTGACTCTAATTTCTTCATTCTCAATCCCATCTAGGGATTCTTTTCTCAATTTTTCTTGTGACATTTTTATAAAAAAAAGTGTCATGTAAATGCAAAATTAAAAAAAGTATCATGTAAATGCAAAATTTCACGCCAAAATAATTTGGTTATCCCATCCTCCTCTTTTCCAATCTCCTTTTTTCTCCTTCCTTGTTCACTTCTCCCTTTCTCTCCACCTTTCCCATTTCTTCCTTCTATCCCTACTTCCCCATCCTAAGATGGACGTCCTTTATTGCAATTGGTTTTTTCTTCATCATTTTCCAAACCTATTTGTTTTTTTTTGTCAATTTTGATTCAACCCTAAGTGTAATCTTCTTATTAAAATGTGATGATGAAACATGAAACCTTGCCAATCATAAATAAATCAAAGCATCCAAAAAAGGGGAAATATAAAAAACAAAATGGAAGGACCCACGTCCAAGAAGACAAAAGAACCACCTAAGAAGGCAAACCACAAAGGGAACATCAAGTTCCCGAACCCCTCCTATCATGAGAAGCATTGTCAAAAGGGTTTGCTAAACAACCCCCTTGAAAGGATGAAACAACATTTGTAGTTTTTTAGCAAATGAATTATAATGAATTGCTTTTATATTATGTGACATTTGAGTGTTGCAATATTTTACATTGACATGCAACATACACAAACAAATGGCTATGTCACAAGAGGTTCTATCCCAAAAGAATGTTTTACATGAAATAAAGTTAATGGGTTTAGAGTTCATTGGCTTTACAAATAAAGGCCAATTTAAAAAAATAAAAATCAATGTTACAAAATTGCACCAAATTGAACTTGAACACAAATTGCATCCAAGTTTTTTATATATTTTCCTTCACAAAGATTAAACTGAATTTTCTTAATTATATAGCAATTAACCACCACCACCACCACCCCCAAATCATTCTCATAGAACAAAGATTCACTCACAAACCCCTATATCCAAGAACAACCCCTTTGGAGAGGGGAAGAAATTAAAAATTCAACGTTCTCCTTCCTTCCTTCTTAACTTGACACATACAACCTTATTTCACCCCACCCCATTCAACTTTTAAAAAAAGAAACTTACACTTTATCCATAAAGCCTACTTTTGATTCTTTACAAAAGGAATTCCCACAATACCTCCATAAGAAAGAGCCAACACACTTATTATATAATAACTTGCTTTTCATAGTACCTTGGCAACATTAACACTAATTATATGTTTGTAAAAAGGTTGAATTTGGAGAAGAGCACAATGGAATTTAAGAAGCAACTTAGAAGAGGGTTTAGAACCTATCTTGAGTTGAACTAAAGCATAGTTAAAAGCTAATTATCATAGATTAGTGTGATCTTGTATGATATGTATTGATGTATTGTCTTTTCAAGTTTGCTTTGGTAATGTTCATTACAAGTTTAGTGGATATTTGGTTTAGGGTTGCAATGCTAGTGGTTTGGAGGAAGGGCTAGTAAAGGAAGGTATGAAAATTTTGACTTGGATCATCTTAGTGAAACTCACAACATAATTTTGGAATGTGAGTGCGGAAATTGTGTTAGGGTTCACTATGTTAGGGTTTGATAAGGAAATTATTTAGATGCATGACCAACAATTTGGGTGTTGCATTGGAAGGTGAGGATGGTTGGGAGACTTTGTTGGTGGTGGAGAATGAGACTATGATGAAACAATGATAGTGCTAATTGATTATCCTACTCATTTGTTGCAAGTTTTGTCTAAAGTTTAAAACCTTTTCACTAGGTTAAGGATTATTCTAATAGATGGCTAGTCTAAAGGTGAAGTCCAAAAAAGTATGAGAGGTTAGAAGGAAACCTTCTTCACAAGGTGAAAAAAAATTGTGATAGAAAGGGTGAGAGCTAGAACCACTAGTAGAAACAATCATAGGACTAGGGGTAAAATATCTTATTACCAATGGTCAAATTGGAAATACACCCAATACCTTCTCATCAAACAAGCATTTAACACCTACTTAAGAGGATGACAACCAAAAAGGGAAGGACATTGATGGCTTTGTCATGGGCACCAATGGTAGAAAAAGTAAATCAAAGAAGGATAAATCCATGTTCGAATGGATTTCACTAAGTAACATGTTGATTATTCTAAAGGTGCTGCATTAAAATGATGGCAATATGTTTAGAGGGCAACCATACATGGTGGGGTGGGTGCAACCATGCTTACACATACCAAAGCCATTGTAACCATTGTTTAATATTTCATATTTAAAAATGGTGGTAATTTAATTTGGTGTTGAATTTTTTGGATTTATTTATATATTAACATTCATAATATAACATGTGAATAAATTTGAAATTAATCTTATGAATAAAGAATAATCATACTCATTTTAAAAAATCAATGTACAATATGTTTTTTTAAGCAAAATATAAATTGGAAATGTTTTTTTTTGAAAAAATGTTAAGATAAACCTTATCATAATAATTTTTCAATTAAATTTTTTGAAAGAAATTTTACATTTTTTTTTGAAAATATTCCAAATTAAACAATCACTTAAAGGGGGCAAAGTTGGTTCCTATTAGCATGGTTGGATCCAAGTGTCAAAAGTCAAGATGTTGTGGTTAGTGGAGCTAACAAGGAACTATTAGTTGAGAAGTCAACTTGGTGGATTGTTGGGTTAGTGTAGAAGGTCAAGGCTCTACTAGCATAACAAGATGCAAAGGTGAGAACAAGAAGTCTAAGCAATAATTAGCTAAAGGTCTATCAATAGAAAGAAAATTGTTTCCTAATGAAAGAATAATAATATGGTTTCCAAGAAAATTTTCATGTGTAACCTTGAAAGAGTTACAAATCATGAACCATCCATTAGTAAAGATTCCTCGGTACCTAATGGAGGATCTACTACTTCTATGGTGGTCCTGGATAGGTTGATGGGCAACATTAACAATTTTAATCATCGATAACAAATTATTAATGTAAATTTTTTTGTGGGTGGGGGTCTCCTTGTCGCCATTGGTCATCATGTCATTGGCTTGGACATTTCTAAAGGCATCACAATGGGAGATTTTGAATTGTAAGTTATTACCATAAAAAATCCCATTAATGTAGAGGTTGACAAATTGGTGTTGGTTCAAGGTGTAAAACATGATAACAAAGTTTACAATCAAATTGAGTACTTTACAAGAGGTGTGGATGGAAATTAACCATTGAAGGTAATGAACAATAACGTCAAAAACAAGGTGTTGGAAGAGAAAAGCTAGAAGGAAACATGGAATTAAGCAAAGTTGTTGTCCACACATAAAGATGTAAGATGTTTTGGAAGAGGTGAACCATAAACACAAGTTTGAATCTTCCTTCCATAAAATTAAATGAAATGCACAAATAAATTGCAAAAAGAATGAAGTAAGATTGAAGAAGCATGCAACATATCTCATACAAAAATTGAAGTTGCTTAGAAGTAACACAAGAAATGAGCAGAGTCTTTCTTTCATTAGATGATGATGTAGTTGTGGATAATTTCCCATAATGTCAAGGTTTAAATGACATAGCTTTTGTGTAGAAATTTTGGCTTTATTACAAAGAATAAACTCTTAATTTGGGCATCCTTCTATTGTAAGAACATAAACTCTACAATGAAAAAATTTAAAAGAGTAATCGTTGGTTGATCTTGCAAGTGAGGATGTTAAATTAGGTAGCTTAAAAAACATTTCAATGTGGAAGATTTTTTTAATTTAAAGGGTAAGTTGAAATATTCATGGGACAACAAGCATAGAAATGGGATCAAGGTTTTGGCAAGGATCACCAAGTTTTATGTTCCTAAAGGTACTAAGGCTTAACAAGAAGGTTCCGTTGAAAGTTATGTGATTAAGGGGGACTAGGGGTGTTTGACCATCACTTGGTCCTTTTTCATTACAAAATGGGAGAACCATGTAGTATGATAGGAATCATTTTTCATATGAATAATTAGTATATGAATAGTTTAAAAGCCATTGTTAGAACGTTAAAGGTTTGGAATGGACTAAAAACAAATTTGTCTTTTCGCTCAAATCTATGTAAGGTGGTAATATACTACAAGGTTTCTTGTAAAAGAAAAGCAAAGGAAGGGAAAGTGGTGGAAAATATGTTGAAGGTCATCATGAGGCTACACAAGGAGATCTATAGGAAGATGTTGGGGGACATAACTATTTGTATATTTTAGGAAGCACATAAGATAAAAGGGTATTTTTTAATATGCTATGAAATAGGGTGAAAACATCGTTAGGTGGCTTATTTTTGGCATTGTGAGAATTCATTTTTAACGTTAATGAAAATTCTTACATTTTGATAATTAACAACTTATGCATTCAATGTATATTTCCCTAGGTTTCCAATGAAAAATATGGGTAATTCCAAGTGTGTAAATGATTAAACATATATTTGATAAAAAAATCCATGTAAAAAATGAAGTTTTGAATGAAACATGGATTAATCAAACAATATAATACAATATTAAAATTAAAAATATTTTATATAAGGAAAATTTCGATCCATTTTATTTTTTAAAAAATCATTTAATTTTTCTCCTATTAAAAAAAACCCCACTATGGCATTTTTGGAGTTTTCATGTCAAATTTTAACTATGTGATTTGGAAAGTGCCATTGTTTCATAAGTCCATTATGAATCCATTCTTTTTTTAGATTTCATCTATAATTTTTTAATGATTCCAAGTAAAGTCTATTACAACATGGACAATTAAAAAATTGAAAATATTAATGTGGAATGTGATTTTACATTTTAAATTCATCTACAATCCAAATAGTCTTCCTAATTGTGCTTTCACCCATTATGAAATACTTTAGATATGTTTTAATTATATCCTCATAATGAATTATAAGCACCTTATTTATAATTTATAATTTATAATTTATTTTTTTCAATAAATTGCACCCTTTTTTTTTACTTACCATTTGGAATAAAATGGAAGTCAACTCCCCATGTGAAAACCTACAATGAAGCAAATAAAGTTGCAATAAAAAGAAAGCACATTGAAACAACTAAAGTATCTAAATTTGTTTGGATGAAAACAAAATTTGCATCCTTATATAAAGTCAAAGGTGAAATGGCTAAAAAAAAAGGCATGAAACCACCAAAGAAATTTTTGTTGAATTTAAGGAACATGGCCCTCTTTCAATAATAAAAAAACTATGAAAAACCAAATCCTAGAATTGATGAAAAAGGGGTTGGTTGGACCCATAACAAAGGAAGAATTGATTGTATTATCGTTTGATTGTATGGGTAAGCTAATGATTCCATTTGAGTTCATTAGGATCATGAAAGTGTTATTCAATGGGGTTAATTTGTGCAAGTGTAATAGTGAATAGAATGCATCTCAGGCCTTTTGTAATAGAGAGACGTGCAACAAGGATGCCCATTGGTCCCCTATTTGTTTTTAATAGCGGGGGAAAGCCCTTAATGTGAAGATATGTAAGAAGAAGAGAATTGGTAAAATTGAAGGCATCTTACAATTGCCCATGTTAGAGAAGAAGCAAATGATAATTGCTTGGTATGTTAACAACATTAGCTTAACAATTTAAAAATGTCTCTAGAAGGCATGTTTCACTTGGCACATGTGTTGCATCTCTTTCATAATACATTTGGCCTCCAAATTAACCATGCCATGTCAATAGCCTTTTGGATTTGAAGGAAAAAGGAAATCAAAATGGTTGGGGAAAAAAAGTTTAAATGGACATGGGCTCAACTTGAGGCCAACTCTAAATTGTTTGATATCTCATTCCAATTGTCATTGGGTTCAACAAATGGAAATACATATATTCATATTGTAAAAGGTGCAATGTAAATTTAAATATTGGGCTATGACAAAACTTTTCTTTAGTTAGCAAATAAGTGGTCATAATTGACATTCTTCTTTTTTCCTTTTATTACTTTGTGATTGTTTGGGGCGACTAGAAAGGGAATCATTAAAATTAACTACCTATTGAAGACTTACCTATGGAAGGTTCACCTCACAATTATAAGCGTCAAATTGCGTGGGATCAATGCTATGAAAAAAAATAGAAAGGTTTAAAAGTTTGGTGTCCACCCAATAGAAGCAATTGAAGCTCTTGTGTAAATGGGTGGTGCATGCTTTAAAGCTCAAAGGCTCTAATTTACAAGAGCTTCTTAGGGTTTAGTTATGACAATATTAACCCCAAAAGGGTTGAAATGGATTTCAAACTTGGCATGGTGCTTACAAGTTGATCACAAAAAAGTCCCTAATTTTGCTTTATGGAATAGGGTATGTGGAACATGGGTTAGTATAGTGGAAGGATTTAAGTTCAACTATCCAAAAACCCATTAACAATAGGTATCCTTGGTGTCAAACTTTTGTTGAAGCTTCTTGAAAATTCCATAAGGGTTGACAAATTTGATAGTGGTGTTATGATGACCTTCATAGGGGTGGTTGTCATTTTTAACATGTGGTAGTTCTCCCTTGTTATGGGGTTTATTGTGTTGGGGTTCTCTTCACAATGAATTCTTTTCATTTGTGCCCAAAAAACCAAAACAAAAAACAAAAAAAATGTTTTTTAAAAAATATTTTTAAAAATGGAAACAAAGAATATGAAAGAATATTTAATTCATGACATGGAATTTTCAAAATTAATCAATTATTCAACAAACATCTATTGAAACTACCCATATATTAATTATAATATTTAGATGCATTTGAAAATGTTAATGGAAATTGAACCTTTTTGTGCACTAATTACATTGTAAAACCTTTGAAACCAACCAAAGTTGGATGTGATCATATAAAACATTTTATGTACGTTCATACAAATTGTTTTTTTATAAACAATCAATTTTATACAATGGGCAAATGGTCCATGTGTAAAACAATCATGATTAGGTTATAAAGGAGGTTCATGTATGAGTGGGCCTGTTTAAGGGAGGGCCATCCGAGGGTGTGATTTGGAGGGGTTCCTAAACTTTAAGAGAACCTATAATTTGATATAAATAGTTTATTATTTATGTAATTATCTAGGGGTTAAGTTTGGTAATTTATTTGATAGTTAAATTTTATAATTTAGTATTGGTTTGGTGAATCATCATCAAAATAGTAAAAGTTTCAATTAATGTGTATGACTCACACATGATAATTTACGAGGAATGTTTTTGCTCACATTAATGTGTATATTGTTTATGTTGAATCATATGTGATGTGTAAGATTTTAGGAAATTCTTTGTTTAATTTTGTTTTGGTTAATATATAAATGGGTGTTTGAAACTTTTGAAAACACTTTCATTTTGAAAAAAAAATTTGTTATATGAATGCAAAAGTTTCATAGAATAAAATTGTGAAAGGAATTGAAATTTTAATTTAAAAAAGCTTTGGCATAATTTAAGAAACCCATGATAAGAAAATGGTGGGGCATAATATTTATAATTAAAAATAAAAAAGAAAAAAATTGTGCACACAAAAACATAAATTTTCATAGCTATATAATAAATAGACATAGTTTTGGTCCTAAACCCACTTGTGATTTACAAACTCATTTGTACATGAATTTCCATGTACATAAATAACTATATTTTATGGGAATTTAAAATCATATCAAAATATGAAAATTTCCCTTTACTTGGCATAACACCTTAGGGGTTTTTTCCTTGGGGAGATCTTTCAAAATATATTAGAATTTTTTTTTTACATATTAAAATTATTTGTAAAATATCCCAAACTAGAAATAAAATTAATCATTAAGGGTCTAACAAAAGTTGAAATGATTAGGTGAATATTAAATTATTAAATTAATTTGCATTGGGTGCCAAAGTCAAGATCAAATTATTTTTTGCACTTTTTCACAAGTGATAAATAAAATTTGGTCTGAGATGTGATTTTCAATGCAAATCTTGAAATAGACAACCAAAATATGATAACCAACACAATTATATTAAATTCACTTTATCATAGCACCATTCAATAATCTCATTCTCAGTTTTGCAAAATGAAGAAGGTAAATTTTATTTTTAAAAAAAGGAAAAAAAGGCCCTAAATTGAGTATGCTTTTAAAGATAATCTAGCAGAGCATCTCCAGCGGTGCTCAGTATGTAACCCTGCATTTTTACATCCAACTTTAGTTATTTAATTTTTTTCAACGCCACCCATAAAAATGAAACAGGGACAGCAAATACGTGGGGGACCAAACCACCTGGACCAATCATTATGATGCGACGATCAGAAACACTGAGCAGCAATCAGATTACATCCATTACACTCTTTTTTGCAGGTGCACAATGTTGCTGCGCCTTTTACCAGCCACCGCAAGCTTTGATATTATGCTGAGCCAAAACTATTTTCCTGAGCCAAACTGGCAAATTTTGACTTTTCTTCATCTAATTTTACGATCATATGCTGAGCACCACTGGAGATGCTCTTAAGAGCAAGGCAAAAAAATTCAGATTCATATATATATGGAGCCTGCTGACTACTTAGTATCTATATCAAGGAAATTAATAGCTAGTGCACATCCATCACTAGCTGATTTGTGGCAGATGACAGCTTTTTCATCTTAGATCTTCTTTGTTATACTTGATTGTCACTTTGTAGTCATGAGTCCTCTTTGCATAGGATCTTTATCTGATTATTTTGTTTTGTTGTTGATTGTTTGCTTTTGTTTTTGCTTTACGTTGTGTCTACTTGTGTTTTCATTTGCCTTGTACTTTTGATGGATGGGTTCCTATCCTTGATTTTTATTTATAAGATTTTTTTTAAAAAAAATTAATAAGCTTATCCACTTCCACCCATGTTCTTATAGATTCCCCTTGTCTAGAAATTGTCTTTTGGAGTGCCTAGTGATTGCCTGCTTGACAGAATGGCCACCAAGCCCTGTTCTTTAGTACGTGACAACTTATGAAGAACAACTTTGTGTCCCATTCTTATGCTATTGTGAAAATTATATATGAAGATGAAATCTCAACTCCCGACCTAATTATTCAGCTTCCAATATCTATGGTATGGCATAACACATCCGCTATAGCTATTATCATAATAAAATTTCATGTTGGGTGGTAAAATGAGCATTTTTTTAGAAATTACTTGCTCAAAATTTCAAAAGTCGGGAACATTACTCTGTCCTTGATTCTAAAATTTTGAGAACTTGTGATAACTGGATAGGTTGTATTAAGGTCCATCATGCTCTTTGTTGGCCAAGGCAAGGCTATCGCGTTTAGATTCATTATAGAGTATAGTAGCTTAATGGATTTTCGCCACTAGTTAATAGGTCTATTTTTATATGAGGATTTTTGAAAGATGATATTTTGGCTTGTGTTGAACCTTGAGATTAGTTATAGAGTTATAATAAATCTTGTAGGATTTTGGTTTTGTTTTACAGGATTTTCTGAAGATTATATTTTTGGATGGTGAAATATTTGAGTTTCCATACTTCTTCTTTTGCCTTAAGATACTTTTTAATGTAAATGGCAAGGCCACAATGTGACACACCCCTTTTGTTTCTATTATTTAGTAGTCAATAATAGTTAGGTGATTTTATCAATCACTTATCTATTTATCTTTAGTAATGTGTATTTTCAATGTAGGTATATTGCGACTCACTAAAGTTATTGGATTTTTATGGAATCTTGCTTGCGATCAAGAACTCAGATGAGAAAAAGAAATAATGAAACACTTCTTTTTTTTCTTAATGAGAACTTTCAATGGACATTATTAAGTGCAATGAATTGGTCACCATTGCCAAAAATATTGTAATTTTGGCATAATTTTATCAAGTCAAAAATTCCATAAATGATCATCACCATTGTTGAACATGATTCCAAAAAAATTAAGATAATTATTTAGGCACCCGAGTGCAGGAACCATATGAGATAAGGTACTCTGGTAGTTATCAAACATCAAACAGGGGTACCCACTTTACCATTTGTTCAACCCCTTGGTAGGCCCCATGTAGGCCCTACAGTTGTAGGGCCTACAAGTGATTGGTAGGTGGGTATGTAGGTACGCCCTCTCCTACCCTACTCTCTGTCTGAGATAACCGGGCCAAGTGGCGCCGGACGTCCCTGCGACCGGGTCATCGAACCCCGACCGACGGGCCACCCGGTCTGGCGGACCCGCCATCTGGTCGCTGTCAGAGCTGGGGGCCGGTCGAATCGAACCCCGGGTAAGTGCACACGGGTTGACCCGGTGCTTCAGGGGGCCACCAGCGTCGTCCCTTCGTCTCCAGTGTAGCGACTAAGCGCCCCTTTCGTGTCTAGAGAGCTTCGTCGCGACCGTCGCTCGATCGCTTTTGTTGCGCCGCTCGGAACGCACTTCTTGCGCACAAGTCCGTTCCGCTGCTCTTTCCGCAACGCAATCCCATCGAAGATCGGCTATATTTCGAGCTTATCAAAATGAGAGAAATCATCAGTGTTCACATAGGTACGTATCTCTGTTTCGTTCGTCCTGAATCGGTTTTGTTTTTTCTTTTCTGTGGTGATGGTTTTGCCGTGGTGCCTGAACGATCGGAAAGTATAATATGTGTGTTTTGAAGGCGTTTCACATGAAGAGTGTTTTTTTCCTCTGATGCAGCTGATCTTGCCAGAATCAAATTCGGTACTCATCTTGCAGCACGCTTTTTGTTTGAAACCTGTTTGTGTGTACAGGTCAAGCGGGAATTCAGGTGGGAAATGCCTGCTGGGAGCTCTACTGCTTGGAGCATGGCATTCAGCCTGATGGACGTATCCCTAGGTGAGCTGTTAACACATTTCCTGAAGGGGAGAGTCTGCAGAACGCCCTTCTCTCCTTGTATATTGCTTTTTTTTGTTGCGGATCGGCGTTGAAGAAAAGAAACGGCCTATCTTCAGGCTTTATAGCTCTTAGCTTGATTGTCAGATTCTTTCATCTGGAATCAAGCTCGCAGTCACTGCGTAGTAGTGCTTGCAACGGTTGCTGGTTTGAATTTCAAACAAGCTAAGCGATTGCTCATAGGGTTCATGCCCCGGCTTACAACATCGTTGGCGCATTCAATCGGCGCTAGATGTTGCTTCTTTGTCGAGGAGAACAACCAGGCTGCTCTTGCTGTCAAACTGGATTACAGATGATGTGAACCTAAGGCTGGGCTTCCATGTGTTTGAGATTTACTTTGAGCAAATCTAGTGGGCTTGTTAGGTTTGAGGATTTGAGATAGTCTTTGTTTTTTAGGATTCGCTAATGCTTTTGGGTGTAGTGAAATAGAGCCGAGCCAGCAAGCAAGCAATGGCCTTCCATTAGCTTTTGTTGTTCATACATATGAAGGACAGAGTTAGGTCATGTCATGTCATGTGGATTGACTCTTTCTGAGGTTCAATTGGATGGGAAATTTGCAGTAATGCCGCAGTTGGAGGTGGAGATGATGCATTCAACACATTTTTCAGTGAAACAGGCGCAGGGAAACATGTGCCACGAGCAGTGTTTCTAGATCTGGAGCCAACTGTTATTGATGAGGTTCGCACTGGGCCATATCGCCAGTTATTCCATCCTGAGCAGCTCATCTCCGGCAAAGAAGATGCTGCAAACAATTTTGCCCGTGGCCATTACACTGGTACAATGGCTTATGTCTGTAATTGCTGCCCAATGTATAGTTCCTTTTGTTTCTTTTTTTATACATACTTTTTCATGCTCTACTGTTTTATCATCTGCTTGAGGTACTTCCCACCTGTTGTGTATCCACAATGATTATGGAGCCAAACCAGATACTCATGCGGGGACTTGCAGAGAAATTTGAAATGCTCTTGCATGCAGTGCCCATACTTACAGCAGCTGTTGAGAATTCTTGACTGTGTGCAGTGGGCAAGGAGATTGTTGACTTGTGCTTGGATCGAGTGAGAAAACTGGCAGACAACTGCACAGGTTTGCAAGGATTTTTAGTGTTCAATGCAGTCGGTGGTGGCACTGGTTCTGGCTTGGGTTCTCTACTCCTTGAGCGACTTTCGGTAGACTATGGAAAGAAATCAAAACTTGGTTTCACTATCTATCCGTCTCCCCAGGTAATTCTGCTGCACCAATTTACTGTCCCTTTATTTGTTTTGGGGTCGCTCCTTTAGACATTTCTTTCAGTCCATGCATATGCAATAGGCTCTTCAAATGAGTTGCCTAATTTTTAGACTGTAGGTGTCTCTTTTGTGCCTGCTGCCATGTTCATCAGTAATGTGCCTCCAAAACATTGCTCTGACAGAGTAAGGAGATTAAGGCTGCTAATACCAGTGCCTGTGCTATGTGTCACCTGCAAGGTGCATGAAAGATGAATGCATGAGATAGTTGGGGTCTATTATTTCTCCCAATGGATTTTAGCAAGAGAATGATCCCAGCTCTTGAGATGGCCTTTAGATGGCTAGGGTTCCTGGACTGCCATTTTGGTGGGTGACATTCCTGCCAATGATTGAGATGTTGATCATCACATGTCTGAAGTCTCCCTGGCTCTGCAAATTATATGGACTTTCAGTTGAAGTTGAGGGTTTGGTCACTTGTGCAACTATGATGGGAAACAGAGGAGTCAGGAAATGTGATTGGAATATGTGGTGGCCAGGTATCAACAGCAGTTGTGGAGCCATACAACAGTGTGCTTTCAACACACAGCTTGCTGGAGCATACAGATGTGTCAGTGCTACTGGATAATGAGGCCATTTATGACATTTGCAGACGTTCACTGGATATTGAACGCCCAACTTACACCAACCTGAATAGGCTAATTTCTCAAATCATATCCAGCCTCACCACCAGCCTGCGTTTTGATGGTGCACTAAATGTTGACATCACTGAGTTTCAAACAAATCTAGTGCCATACCCTCGTATCCATTTCATGCTTTCCAGCTATGCACCTGTCATCTCTGCAGAGAAGGCATACCATGAGCAGCTCTCAGTGCCAGAAATCACAAATGCTGTATTTGAGCCTTCAAGCATGATGGCTAAGTGTGATCCCCGTCATGGCAAGTATATGGCTTGCTGCCTCATGTATCGTGGGGACGTGGTGCCCAAGGATGTCAATGCTGCAGTAGCGACCATCAAAACCAAACGGACAGTGCAATTTGTTGACTGGTATGATGTCATTCCTTTCTACATTGGCAGTTGGCAGTTGATTCCTAGCTTTTTCTACAAGTACATAAGTTGGAATTATTTTTCTGTACTCGGTTTTCTCTGCACGTGTTTGAAAAAACTGATGCACATTTAGCAACTTAAGAAAGAAATTTCCTGTGTGGATCTCAAAGAATACCATTACAGAAGCAGCAGCAGAGGAAGACCCCAAGATGTTATTCAGCACTCACATTCTTGTGGTGTGATGTTTCTGACAGGTGCCCAACAGGATTCAAATGTGGGATCAATTATCAGCCCCCGACAGTGGTGCCAGGTGGTGACTTGGCCAAGGTGCAACGTGCAGTTTGCATGATCAGCAACAACACTGCTGTTGCTGAGGTGTTTGCTCGCATTAACCACAAGTTTGATCTCATGTACGCCAAACGTGCATTTGTGCATTGGTATGTGGGGGAGGGGATGGAGGAGGGGGAGTTTTCGGAGGCTCGTGAGGACCTGGCAGCTTTGGAGAAGGATTATGAAGAGGTGGGTGCAGAATCTAGTGATGGAAAAGATGATGATGAGGAATACTGAATGATAGCAGTCTTGTTTTTCTTGTTGTGCCATCATGATGGTGAAATTGTAGGGGCAAACACGGCGTCCTTGTCAGAGGGCCATGAATAAAATGTTGCTTAATTCTCGGTCTGGATTTTAAGACTCATCAGCCAAGAAGTTATTGGAAGGTGATCCATCCTTGACTGCAGATAATACTGTAGACTTCAGAAATGGGCCTTATTGCTCTCTTACTGCTCTGCCACATCGTAAGCCATTTTCACACACTAATATCAAAACCCCCTTCCAAGCCTTCTAGATGTGTGATTGCAAGTCTCCCTTATTATGCTGCTTGATTCAGAATCAACATGTTTTGGTTCACAAAAAATGACACCTATCAATGTGACGGAAAGCAATTCAAGCAATTCGAGAAATTTTTGAAGCATATTTTAAGAGCACCTTATATTTGTGAATATTCAAATTAAAGGGGGGATATTACCAGTGTTGTGTGGGTAAATGATTTAGGAGTGTATTGTGTGTAAATGATTTAGGACTTAACACTCTGTGTGAGCATAAGTTCCATAATGAAATTAAGTGTCTAGTATCCATTTATGTTCATGTAAGTGTAAATATAGAACACGAGATGTTTTAAGTGTAAAACCATGTAGATTTATTTCATGCCATGCAAAATAGTGTAAGTGTAAAAACAAATACACTTATATATTAAAAAAATGTGATTTCTACTTGGGAGAGGGAGATTTCATAATGTTTTGACAATGGCCTAACTAAATGGCCCATTGCATATATATATATACATATCAAAACATTTATGCTTTGAAATGAATAACAACTAATTAAATTAATTAACATGAATCGCAATAAGTACCTAAGTTCTTGCAAAAGCTTAGGCCAAAAATGATGATGAACAAAGTTAGGAATAAAAGTTGTATTCAAGCAATTAGGTGGGACAAAATGTGCATTCGAGATTTTTTTTTGAATAGCAGCACCATAATCTCAAATTGGTTAAAAATGTTAATTTTTGAAAAATATCAAAGTATCATTTTTTTTTTTCAAGGGCCAATCAAAGTGGTGCATTGCAAAAAAAAATATAAAAAATAAAAAATGAAAATAATAATAGAGCTTTGGGATGCATGGACAACTAATTAATATGAACTTGCAAAACAGTATAGTCGTCAAGAATATATAATATATACACTTCACTTATACATCCCAAAACATTTACAAAGGGCCATGTAAATGTATTTGACAAATATTTATATTGTGTAGAATAAATTTATATACTACAATAATATAAATGTAAGTATAAAAAGTTCTGACATGTAAGTGTGAATGATTTACACTCACACACAAGAGATTTACACACCAAAACAAGGGGCCAAGGGTGGCATAGACATTTGTACAACAGCATATAGTTTTTCTTCCTACAACAGCAGGGCTTCACTCATGACACTTGTCATGTGTGAAATAGATTATGCAATTTCATCCATTTGAGTGGAAAATATAAGTGATATATATTTTCTGGATTTTATCCAGAGTTTATGGCTTCAAGTGGTCCATATATATATCTTATATATTAATTCAACAAGTCTGTCAGTCAGTCGGTCTGTGACAATGACTCCAGTAACTACTGTGAAATCGCCCAAAAGTGCACCCTTTTGGTAAAATTTCCAAGTGCCAATTAAAACTGACTGCGGCTTTTCCTTTTGATACATTTCCAGGTGCCAATTAAAATTGACTGCGGCTTATCCTTTTGGTAAATTTCCCAGGTCCCAATTAAAACTGACTACGGCTCAACCTTTTGGTAAATTTCCAGGTCCCAATTAAAACTACGACCTTTTTTCCTTTTGGTAAG
>Ga0116231_10001872_pt1 | contig 43704 bp, 35 predicted proteins | sample S1TSphgellanicum_2_FD_89695 | JGI IMG/M metagenome (GOLD analysis project Ga0116231, IMG submission 89695) | Host-associated microbial communities from peat moss isolated from Minnesota, USA - S1T2_Fd - Sphagnum magellanicum MG | ecosystem: Host-associated > Plants > Peat moss > Unclassified... | reverse complement strand
GATGTGTAGCCAATAACTACAGCATGAGCAAAACTGACAAATTCGGGAAAGTAGAAACTGACAGCATAAGCTAAAATGGAAATTAGGGTACTAGCTACGACTGAATGAGTACAACTGCGATGTGGTAATCTTCTTTCTAAATAAGCTGAAAGCCAGGGTAGTGAACGACCAGCCAGTGATGTACTCACATCTACATCGGGTAAAATACCGGCGATAGCTCCCACGATAATTATATTTGGGTCAGCAGTTGCTAAAAAGAGACTGGTAGCAGTACCACTAATGAGAAGATGCGATACTCCCATCATGGTCTGTTTTATCCTTATTTGAGTTTATTTGAGTTGCTCTCCTATTTGCAATGAGGCGATCGCCAATTGAGCTATTTCCTCCAAGTCCGCATCAAGTTGAAATACTTGGTTAATAGTCCCGTCAAGTTGCGCTCTAGCTTGTTGGACTTTTTTCTGGAACTCGTCTGGTAGTTTATCAGGATTTTGGAGCAGGTAAGATGCGACTATAGATTCGCCGATCAGCATTTCACTAGCTAATTTTGCTCCCATCTGGGTTATTTGTTCCCGCTGACTATGTCTGTTGAGGTTGATATTTTGCACTTCCTCAGGAATAGTCTCAACAATTGCGTCCTGGTTAATTGAACCATGTACGAGAGATTGAGACTCTTTGGATTCTTTCCATTCATTGATATACTTGTCCAAATCCCGATTACTAATTTTTCCAACCTGCGCTCGAATCACGGGACGAGAAATTTTTTTCCCTGTAGTTTGCAGGCGATCGCAAGCTATAAAAATTGATTCGCGTAAATGCTTTGGTGATACTTCCAGCTCTGATTGCTCTGAAACTTCTCTGATCGAATCTTCACTCATAATCAGACTCCATAGGCAATTAGTTACATTAATCTTACGATCTCAACTCATGGCTGTAACCACTGTAAATACAACAGTCATAATATGAAGATCATATCTTCATATATGTAGATTTAAGGTTAATTACGTAAATTAAGTCTATATTGAGCACTTTTAATTATTGACATACAGAGGTGTTGTGACATTTTCCCAGTATTTATGACTAGGAAAAATACTCACATTATCATCAGCAAGTAATTTGTCTACGGGAGAAACCACAGATAATAGTAAATATTTGAGTAAATATTTGTTTCTCACATCTTGATGAAATCTTGATATATTTCAGATGTGGAGGGACTAGGCGGTACGTGTATTTTGACCCAAAAAGATTTTACCATCTATAATATCGAGATGGATATGCGCCTCGTCAATATAAATTAGTAAATGCTCATTGTGGAGAGCCTGATTGAATAAACTTTGGAGTTCTGCAAGAAACTCAGTACGTTTTTGAGTATTGGCTTTGTTAAGTATTTTCCTAGCTTTTTTCCCAGAAAAGCCCAATTTTTTGAGGATATGACGTATTGTCTCACGACAACATGTGATATTAAATTTCTCGTTAACCCAAGCGACTAACCGTTTCAATGTCCAACGAGGTTGTTGTGGTTGATTCTGTTCTCTTTGCGGAGCCGGAGCCGCTCTACCTCCGGTTGAGGTGGTGTTGCAGCCTGTTCTAAAGCAATACGTATCTTAGAATCAATATAGAGTTGCTTGTGACGATCGCCCCGCCTCTATTTCAATTCTCTTCAATCCCAAATCTTCAGGTAATTTACTACCAAAAGTTTTTTCACCTCGTTTACCATCATAACTAATGGCGAATGCTACTCCCCGGTGATTTAAATGAATCAAGTATTTTTGCAGTAGATTGTATTTTTGCTGGAAAAGCTGAATTTCCAAAGTCTAGAATAGATTTTATGGGAGATGATTAAGAAGATGAATAAAGAGGAACATATAGATCCCGAATATCCAGGTGCTAGTACCCATTGCAAAACAGGTGACTGGGAAGTAGCAAGAATAGAGGAATATACACCTGAAATTCCTCTGAGTGATTTTGACTCTATTTTTATTTGTTATTGTCGCTATGTCCTAATTAACGCATCCCTCAGACCATTACCACCTCGAATAATTAGCCTCGATTCCTTTGGTGGAGATGAAAAAGCTTATCGGGAATATATGGAGTCTAGAACTGCTACAGTTGCAAAATAGATATTGTGATGTGCGATCGCATAGGTTAAGAGCGCTGGTTGCGCAAGTTGCTGAGATTTTCGCAGATGGTGTTTGTGGTAGGGTGATTCTCTCCTAAAGTGCGGATGGCGATCGCTAAAGCTTGCATATAGAGAGGTTCGGCTTCGTTTATAGTGCGATCGCCAGCCATTGTTATATCTCCTTGGTTAAATTCGTAAAGATATCTCCAAATATTCTCAGAGTGTAATTACAGGGCTTAAAGTCATAAATCCTATTGTCCCATGTATTGAGATTGCTAAGACATCTTTGTTAGACGACTTGGGAGTAAAGCGATCGCTCTATGAAGAATTAGGCGTGAATGAATACTGGGTAATAGATGTACAGAATACCCAATGAAGTGTAAAGTTTTGTAAAGTATAAAGTAAATTTTTTGGCTTGGACTGAGAAACAAATAGCAGACACTGCAAATTTAAAATCCTCAATCTTATACCCAGTCAGCGAAAATGATGAAATTTACCAATAATACTATTCGTAAAAGTATCTTTGTCCTTTTTTTGAGTTTTGCAGCTTCCGGTGTTTCTCTCCCTAGTCAAGCTATCACTGTACAGGAAGTACCTAGACCTAAACCTCATGGTTGGGTGACAGATACTATTAATCTGATTAACCCAAAAACTAAAACCAAAATAAATAAATTAATCGACCAGATAGAAGCTAAAAATAGCTGTGAAATTGCGATCATTACTGTACCAGAAACATCACCATACAAATCTCCCAGAGAATTTGCATTAACTTGGTTTCATTACTGGAATATAGGTAAAAAAGGTCTAGATAATGGTGTATTGCTAATGTATACCAAAGGAGAGAACCGGATTGAAATTGTCACAGGCTGGGAAATTATTGAAATTTTCCCTGATAACAAGGTTGTCAATCTGATCAAAACAGAGATTAGACCCCGTGTAAATAAACAAGACTTTAGCGGAGCAATGCTTGTAGGAACTCAAGAAATTATTAAAGCTCTGGATAAATATCAGCCACACCCCAGTCATCACGGAGATACTAAATCTGCTGATTCTAATATTGGATCATTTGTACGGGACACGATATACACCATTATAGTGGTCGTTATATTCATGTTTTTACCCCTGTTTTTACCCTCCTTTCTCATTTGGGCGTGTATTACTTCTATTCTTGGTAAGAAAGGCCGCAGGGGTGATGGTGGTGGTGGTGAAGTTGGTGGCGGTGGTGGTTGTGGTGGTGGTGGCTGTGGTGGTGGCTGTGGTGGTGGTTGTGGTGGTGGCGGTGGCGGTTAGGCTAAGAAGCCTTATCTGACAGTTATCTTTTGTTAATGCTCTCCAGATTTACCCACTAAAGCTTTCACTTTTGTCCCTTCCACCAAGTCACTAGTCGGATTAGTAATCAGAGCCGCATCCTGATTCAAGTCAGAAGTTACTTCTACCTGACTACCATAATCTCGTCCCAGGTCAACCTTTTGAAAATGTACTTTATTTTCAGGCGTGACGATCGCCACTTGTGTTCCCAAAGCATTAACCAATAAAGTATTAGCGGGTAAAAGTAAAGGTGGGTGAGGTCGCTTAGCGGTAAAGGTGACTTCCGCATACATTCCAGGTCTGAGAACATTATCTGGATTTTGGACTTGAATCTCAGTTAAAAGAGTATTTGTGCTTGAGTCTAAAGAATCAGCAGTTCGGGTGACTAGACCTGTAAAAGTCCGAGCAGGTAATTCCCGAATATGGACTTGCGCCAATTGTCCCTGATGAATAGACGCAACTGAGTTTTGCGGAACATTAATATGAATCCGTAAAGAATCAGTTTCGGCGATTTTGAACAACCAAGAATTTGTGGAATTGCTATTACTACCCGCAGAAATTAGAGCGCCTGTATCCACATTCCGGGCTGTGATGATGCCGGTAAAAGGCGCAAGAATTCGTTTAAAAGACTGTACAACCCGCAACCGCTTATCATTTGCTTTACTAGAAGCCACACTAGCTACTAAAGAACTAATATTAGACTGTTGAGAACTTACAGCAGCTACAGCCGTTTTTACATTATCATTGGCAGCAACAAGTTGCGCTCTAATTGTTTGAACATTCGCTATTCCTGCATAGTAGGCTGTTTCATATTCATCAGCAGCTTGTTTAGTTACAGCACCTTGCTTTTCCAGTGTTTGCCAACGTAACCATGTCTTCTTAGCTAATTTTAAATTTACTTCTGCCTGAGTTAGTTGTGCTTCAACAGCTTTTAAATTAGCTTTTGCTTGAGAAACACTACTTTCCCTCTGGGCTAAATCTGCTTTACCTTGAGCAAGAGTCGCCTTAGCTTTAGCCAGGTCAGCGAAAGATTGATGGACATTTTGGTCAGCATCAGGAGTGCTAACTGTGGCTAATAATTGACGCGCATTAACGCGATCGCCAATATCCACGAATCGCTCTTGTAAATAACCATCAGAGCGAGAGTAGATGGTAACTTCCTTGTCACCTTGCACACTTCCAGGTAGAACCAATTCAGTAGAATTAGCAGCTAATTTAGGGTGAACAACATTCACCGTAGGAAGTTCTGTAGTTACAGATTTAGCAAACGCATTCAATTCCGATTGGCGATATAAACGAGGAATGATCCCAACAGCCAAAAGCCCAGTTACGATAAAACCAATTCCAGCAATGATTCTCATGGAAACAAAAGGACTTTTCTTCTCCTGGCTATCTATAGTTTTAGCCAAGTCAGAATTATCTGCTTTGGTAACTTCTTGATTATGCATATGATTATAGTTTACTACTAACGACTACTAACGACACTTAACTCAGTCACAGCAGACTCCGGGGGAAAATCTACTGCTAAATCTCGGGGTTGTTTTCGGCGCAAAATACTATACACAACAGGCACAAAAATTAATGTAGCAAATGTTGCTGATAGTAACCCACCAATAACTGCCCGTCCTAAAGGAGCGTTTTGTTCACCACCTTCTCCAAAGCCTAATGACATTGGTAACATACCAATAATCATCGCCCCAGCAGTCATCAATACAGGACGCAACCTCGTATATCCTGCTACTAAAGCGGCAGCAGTAGCCTTTTCACCGAGAAGGCGTTGCTCATTGGCAAATGTTATCAGCAAAATACTATTAGCAGTCGCCACCCCAATACACATAATTGTCCCCATCAAGGAAGGTACACTAAAGGTTGTATTGGTAATAAATAGCATCCAAATGATTCCTGCTAAGGCATTTGGTAGCGCCATCATAATAATAAATGGGTCAATCCAAGATTGGAAATTGACTACCATCAAGCAATAAACCAAACCGATAGCAAATACTAATCCCACTTCTAAACCTAGAAATGATGCATTCATCGTGTCTACTTGTCCCCTAATGATGATGGAACTACCTCGGGGTAATTTTCGCTTAATCTCTCCTACTATTTGATATATATCTTTAGCCACACCACCCAAGTCACGTCCTTGCACGCTAGCGTAAACATCAAATACGGGCTGGACGTTATAATGATTTACCACTAAAGCTGAAGTACCACGCTTAACCACAGAAAGATTACTCAATAATTCAGAGTTAGAACCGTTGGTGATCGGAGTGTTGTTAAGTTCTTCTAGGGATGCAATTTTGGATTGAGGAACCTGTACTGCTAATAGATAATTAACTCCCTTGATCGGGTCTAACCAATAATTAGGTGATGTTTGCGCACTAGAACTCAAGGATGTGAGCAAAGCATTTGCTACATCTCGTTGTGTCAAACCTATATTTTGTGCTTGGGATCGATCTACGTTGATCCGCAATTCTGGCGCATCCACTATCTGATGTAAATGGACATCAACTGTACCAGGAACTTGAGCTATTTTTGTTTTTAACTGCTTGGCTATTTTAAAATTCTCTTGACGGTTTTTCGCAGGTCCGATGACTTGGACATCAACTGGAGCGGGTAAACCAAAGTTGAGAATTTGAGTCACTATATCGGATGGTTGGAAGAAAAAGGTCAGTTGGGGAAATTGCACCACCAATTTCTGGCGCAGCTGTTTAATATACCCCCCTGTAGGATGATGCTTTCCTTCTTTTAGCGCTACTAGAATTTCTCCATCGCCAGCACCAATAGTGGCGCTATCACTAAATGCTAAGTTGATCCCTCCTACTGGTAGACCAATATTGTCTAGAATTATTTCTAGCTCTTCTGGTGGAATTACTTGACGAATACTTTTCTCCACTTGGGCAAAAATCCTCTCTGTTTCTTCTACACGGGTACCAGCAGGAGCGCGGACATGAAGGCGAAATTGACCAGCGTCTACTTGGGGGAAAAAATCTTGACCCACAAAGGGGAGTAAAACTAAAGCGCTGACCCAAAAAGCTCCAAATATCGCAAATACTGACCGACGATGTTGCAGAGCGTAACCCAGAATCTGACGGTATTGACGGCGTAATCTTTCAAATTGGCGGTTGAATCGCTGATGAACCTGCCAAAATATATCTCTATTCGCTGATTCATGGGCGACATGTCCATTATTGCCCTCACTCTCATGGTCTTTGTAAAGATCCACTTCTGCGCGGAGGAGAAAATCTGCCATCATTGGTACTACGGTCCGTGAAAGCAAGTAGGAGGACATCATCGCAAAGACAACCGCCATCCCCAAAGGCATAAATAGCGATTGAGCAACTCCGGTGAGAAATACCACTGGGATAAAGACAATACAAATTGCCAGGGTAGCTACAAATGCTGGGACAGCTATTTGCTGTGCTCCATCCAAAATTGCTGTTTTTATGGGTTTACCCTGTCCCAAATTCCGGTGGATATTTTCAATTTCCACCGTAGCGTCATCTACCAAAATCCCCACTGCTAGGGAAAGACCTCCCAAAGTCATAATATTGAGTGTCTGTCCCAAAAATTTCAAAGTGATAATGGAACAAAGAATCGACAGAGGAATGGAGACGCAAACAATTAAAGTACTACGCCAGCTACCTAAAAACAATAAAATCATTGTGGCGGTGAGACAAGCAGCAATTGTACCCTCTGTAAGTACTCCTTGAATCGACGCTTTCACAAATAAGGATTGGTCAAATAGCAAGTCAAAATTTAATTCTTTGGGTAGCGTAGCTTGAATACGAGGTAATACTTCTTTAATTCGCGCAACTACATCTAAAGTTGAAGCGCCACCATTTTTGAGAATCGTCAGCAAACTTCCCCGATGCCCATCTTCATGGACAATATTAGTCTGGACTGCAAAACCATCATGAACTTGTGCTACATCATGAATATAAATTAGACTACCATTAACCTGTTTAATCGGTAAGTTATTTAAAGCATCTATCACTTCTGGGCTACTATTCAGTTTTACAGTATATTCGCGATCGCCCAATTTGGCACTTCCCGCTGGTAAAATCAGATTCTGGGCATTGATCGCATTTGTCACATCATTCGCAGATAATCCTTTAGCAATAAGTGCTTGTGGATCTATATCTACCATTACTTGACGTGCTTTACCACCATACGGCAATGGTACAGCAGCGCCTTGAACAGTCGCTAGCTGAGTCCGCAGGAAGTTATTCGTATCGTCATAAATATCCTGTTCAGACAGAGTTTTACTATTAATCCCCAATTGGAGAATCGGGACGCTAGAAGCGTTATAGCGTAAAATTAGGGGTGGAGTAATTCCAGGGGGTAAAACTCTCAGGACTGTTTGGGTGATAGAAGTAAGTTGAGCTACAGCGGCTTCAATCTTAGCCCCTGGCTGGAAGAAAACTTTGATAACGCTGACACCGTTAAGCGATTGTGATTCAATATGTTCAATATCATTCACTGTTGTCGTGAAGGCGCGTTCACTAACTGTAACTATGCGTTGCTCCATTTCCTCTGGCGCAACGCCACCATAAGACCAAATAACGCTAACAACAGGAATATTGATTTCTGGAAAGATATCGGTCGCCATCCGAGTAATAGTGACTACACCCAGCACCACAATCAGAATGGCGGTAATCACAAAAGTGTAAGGACGCAGCAGAGCAAGTCTAACAATCCACATGGTTAGGAGTTTGGTTTTTTGTAAAAATTTCTTGGCTATTGAACAGAAAATTTATCCTTTTTCTTCTTCAAGAATAGTCCCATGGTCCAGCTTTATGTATTTGTATATGTAATTAACATGAGTATAATCGCACAAATCTAGCTAGAAGACAAGTACTTATGAAACAAAATATCTGTACATCTAAATTTCACTAGTCCTAATAATTAGAATACCTAATAGAACACCTCAGTTTTAACCAACAGGAGCACCCGACTCACGACCCACGACTCCCAACTCTTTCTTCAATGGCAGACGCACCATAAAGCTGGAACCAACACCCAGTTGACTTTTAACAGTAATTTCACCACCCATCATCTGACAAAAATAGCGACTAATCGCTAATCCTAAACCAGTACCACCATATTTCTTGGTGGTGGATATGTCTCCTTGAATAAACGGTTGAAATAATTGTTCTAGTTGGCTAGGAGATATACCTATACCAGTGTCACTGACTGTGAAACTCACGAATCCCGCATTGTGTCCGTTATCTAGTCCCTTGCCTAAATTAGTCTTTTCGGTTCTGACTGTTAAGATTACTTTGCCATTGTTAGTAAATTTAGCAGCATTACTCAGTAAATTCAACAGGACTTGTCTGACTCTAGTTTGGTCGGCATAGATTGTCCCTAATTGTTGATCGCAATCTACAACTAATGTATTGGCATTCTTTTCGATCAATGGCTTAATTGTCAGCACAATATTGTGAATCAAGGTGGAAATTTCAAAAGTTTCGGGATAGAGAGTCATTTTTCCCACCTCGATTTTGGACAAGTCGAGAATTTCGTTAATCAATTGCAGTAAATGTCTCCCAGCCGTATTGATCGTTTCTAAATCGGTGACAAAATCTGATGAGAGGTTAGAGTCAACTGCTTCATCTTGGAGCAGTTGACTCAGACCAATGACTGCATTTAATGGTGTCCGTAACTCATGGCTGACATTAGCGAGAAATTGGCTTTTGGCCTTACTCGCAGCTTCTGCCAATTCTTTTGCTTGTTGGAGTTCTTTAGTACGTTGTGACACACGTTCAATCAGCCGATTGAGAGATTTGGCTAACAAGCCAATTTCATCTTCAGTTGTAATCGGGGCGCGTAAATCAAAATTGGACTTCCGCGCCACTTGTTCAGCTATTTGAGTGACAATGATCACTGGTTCGGCGATCGCCCGACTAGTCCGCCAAGCTACTACAGCCGCGATCGCCGCCGAGACCAACATACTCGCAACAAAAATTAACCTCTCAATACTTTTTGCCTGTTCAACATCTTTTTGTTGTGCTTGCTCTTGCTCTTGAGCAGTCTGTAAAATATCGCTTAATTTGTTAGATAGCTCTTCCAACTGCATGGCTGTTTCACCACGCATAACCGTGAGTAGTTGCTCCCTCACTTTAGTTTGTTCTTGCTGTGAATGTGCTGGTGTGAGTTGTCCTAATATGGTATCTATTTGACTAACATAAGATTTTAAATTGATCGAGTAATCCAGTAATAGACTTTGTAACGAGGTACGAGTTGCTGCTAGTTGTCGAGGCTTACTATCAATAAATCCATTAATTTTATGTTCTAGACTCCGCGCTTGGAATACTGAATTCAAAAATTCTGCCTTTCTCCGAGTCAATCTATCAGCATCTCCCAACACAGCTACCAAGTAAGAACTGTCTAACTGGGACTCCATCACAGCGTCTTTGTACTGTGCTAAAAGTTGTCCTTGTTCCTTAACCTGATTGAATTGTCTAATTTCTCTACCTCGGTAATAATTGGCAATTACCAAACCAGTCAGAGAGCCAAAAAAGCCAATACCAATAGCCAAGAAATATCCATAGCCGATCTTTTGATGAATCCGCCAAGAACTGGCTTTGAGCTTCCCATGCGACGGAAATTCTATGGTTGGGAGTTCGTCCATCTTGGGCTGATCATCTGAAACTCTCTTGTTTCCTAAACCGCTGTCAACAGGGGGTTTCTTTCTCCGGTCTGACATTCCTCCAATTTCTCAAACCTCCTGTAACAATCACTCTCATCAGTTTACCTTGTCCAAACACTGGCAATGTCATTAGTTTTTACACATTTTTATTTAATAGCATAAGCAAATCACTATTTCAAAATAAATAAATAAAACTTATATTTAATTTATTTATCTGGCTGTAATTTGAAGCAGTGTGACAATTAACCATAAATCCTAGCATCTATAATTTAATTTAATCAGGAGATTAAAAACAACATCAAAATTATGGAAGCTAAGATGTCAGAACAAGAATACTCAGAAACCAAGCCACAAGAAACAAGAATTCCTGAAATCAATACCCAGCTAGGCAGTATTACCAAACTTCAACCTCCGGCGCAGTCTCAAGAACAATGGCTAAAATACGGTAGGCAAGTGTCAGGTTTCTTAGGTACCTTACCCACATATGTAAATGAGCTATTTGGTCAGTACAAACAACCAATAGTTAGTCTTAGTCTGGTTATTACAGCTATTATCACAGTTAAGATATTATTAGCTGTTCTAGATTCTCTTAACGATATTCCCTTGGTAGCACCTACTTTTGAGTTAATTGGTATTGGTTACTCTACCTGGTTTGTTTACCGTTATTTACTCAAAGCCTCTACTCGTCAGGAGTTAACTGACGAAATTAGCACAATCAAATCACAACTTTTGGGTAATCAAACTCCAAAATCATAAAGTAAGGATGCAGGGCTGCTGCAAAAGAGCAACGGGTGCGCCCTGCCTCCAAATCTAGTCAAGGAGAAAGTACTCGTAATACACTAGGGATACTATCTATAGCTGCTAAAATCTGAATTTCTGCTAGGGCTTGTCTAAAATCGCCTTCGCGAACGTCATGAGTAATCACCACGATTTCTGCTAACGCTCCATGAATACCTGTTTGCACTACTGACTCCAAACTGACACCAAACTTACCAAAACAGGTACCCAGTTTGCCAATAACTCCAGGTTGGTCTTGACTGAGAAACCGAGCATAAAATCGAGTTACGATGTCGCCCATCGGCGTAATTTGACAATATTGTTGATTTTGATCAGTTAATAAAGGGTTGGGTTTGTCCGTTTGGGTTTTGAGAGTAGCGACTAGATTGAGGATGTCGGACGTGACGGCGCTAGCAGTCGCACCCGCACCCGCACCTGGTCCAAAAAACATCACTTGTCCAATTGGTTCTCCTGCGACTAAGATGGCGTTATAAACTCCATTGACGCTGCCTAAAGGATGGGTCTGTGGTACCAAGGTGGGATGAACTCTGACTGATAGTTGCTCGTTATTTGGGCTGTCTTGGTATGTAGCGATCGCCAATAATTTAATCACAAATCCCAATTTAGCAGCATAAGCAATATCCGTTTGGCTAACCTGGCGAATTCCTTCACAATAGACATCAGGTAAGTTGATCCGACCGTTGAATGCCAAAGAAGCTAAGATAGCAATTTTATCTGCTGCATCTAGTCCGTCAATATCAGCTGTGGGGTCAGACTCTGCGTAACCTAAACGTTGGGCATCCGCCAAAGCCTCACTAAACTTGCTACCTTCCGTTTGCATTCGGGTGAGGATATAATTAGTTGTACCATTTACAATACCGATTAAAGTTTCTATCCGGTTAACACTTAAAGATTGCTTTAAAGGTTGAATGATCGGTATCCCACCACCGACAGAGGCTTCTAGCATCACATATACCCCAGCCTGATCAGCCGCAGTAAATATTTCTGACCCAAATCTGGATAGAAGTGCCTTATTAGCCGTAACTATATGCTTGCCATTTTTAATTGCTGTGAGGATCAAGGACAAAGTTGGTTCTAAACCACCCATCACCTCCACTACTATATCCACTTGTGGGTCGTTGACAATAGCGACTAAATCAGTAGTGACTACCTCTGATGCTAATGTGACTCCACGGACTTTTCCTAGACTACGTACCCCGACTCGGTAAATTTCCAATCCTAAAAGAAGTGGATGACGTTCAACCACTTCTTGTAATAACTGCACAGTACCTGTCCCAACTGTGCCCAATCCGAGTATTCCTAGTTTTACACCCACAACTTCTTTGACCACTATTTGAGAATCAACAAGGGATGCGGAGTTCGGAGTTAAAAAAACTCCGAACTCCCTATGTCCTAAATCTAATAAGTCTCTACATGCCAGCGACCCGCTTTTTTGATTTCCTTCTGGTAATCACTCCATGTAACACCTTCTTTAGCAGCAGCAGTACTGAGAGCAGCGTCAATACCGTCTTCCATACCGCGCAAACCACAGATGTAAGTATGGGTTTTAGAGTCTTTAATCAATTTCCACAGTTCATCAGCATTTTCTGCTACACGGTCTTGAATGTACATTCTGCCACCTTGAGCATTTTTTTGCTCCCGACTAATAGCGTAAGTGAGGCGGAAATTTTGGGGATATTTTTTTTGGATGGTTTCCAGTTCTTCTTTGTACAGAATATTGGGAGTTGTAGGTACACCAAATAGCAACCAAGCAAATCCTTTAAACTGATAATCCTGGTTAACTGACTTTTCGGCGTCATTAAACATCCGCCATAGATAGGCTCTCATAGGAGCAATACCAGTTCCAGTTCCCATCATGATCACATTAGCTTCAGGGTCATCGGGTAAAAGCATTTCTTTACCTACCGGACCTGTAATATTCACCTCATCTCCTGGTTTCAGCCCAGTCAGATAAGTAGAACAAACACCATAGATTGTTTTACCGCTTTCTGGATGTTTGTATTCTAGTTGGCGTACACACAAAGATACAGTCTTGTCATCCACATCATCACCATGACGAGTAGAAGCAATGGAATAGAGACGCAGTTTTTCTGGCTTACCATTTTTATCCAACCCAGGTGGAATAATGCCAATACTTTGTCCTTCTATGTACTTCAAGTTACTCCCACTCAGGTCAAACTTGAGATGCTGAACAATACCAATTCCACCTTCTCTAACTAAAACCTCATTCGATATACACTTACCTATAAATGGAGCATTAGGGCGGTAAGTATTCACAGGAACATCAGCGTGTTTAGCTTTCGCTTGAGTCATGGTTTTGCCTTTTGTATCCTTAACTAGTGGTTCTGCGAAGCCTTTAGCTTCACTAGGAGTTTTTACAGGTGTGGCTTTACCATTCCCCTCACTTTTAGCAGACGCAGGTGTGGCTAACCCGGTTATTTTGCTGTTAGTACTCCCCAACGTAGCTTTACTATCATCTAAATATAAAGCGGTGAGAGGTTGGATGCTAACAATTTTGCCGCCTAAGCGAGTGAGCCGTCGCATTTCTTGATTCATCCGGTTATAAGGTACTTTGATGAATAGACTGCCACTTTGACGAATTTGGTAGTTTGTTTGTTCAGTTTCTTCGTTCTGACGCAGACCCACCACTTCATAAACGAAGACTCGGCTACCTGGTTCTATACTGGCAGCACCTTCAACAGCACCTTGTTTGTACATTCGCTCTACTACTCCGATATTTACTTAACCGTTTATCAAAAAACTAATTCCCGATTTCTACCAAATCTTAGTTTACCGGATTTTCGGCTGACTTAACTTGGTCACTTGGGAAAAATAGCATTATTAAACATAATAATGCCTAGCGTTGGTACACTCGCCCTCCTAGTATATAGGCATTGCAAAAATCACACCTGTACATCCTCTAACATTAGAGGATTAGTCTTGGGGAGAATGTTAATAGTGAGTCAATTTAATTTTTTTCATGGATATATGACACTTTATACTTAGCTTATAGTTAACAGTTAACCCAAGTCAATATAGAAAATAATTGGTACACTATTAGACTATCCTTATTCAGCTAATCCTGTTACAGAATATCCATTTTCTGTTAAAATCTGGTATACCGTTAGGATTATATACTTACCAGCATCCCATTTAAGCTAGTCTGAAAAGTAAGATTTATTACTTTTTTAGAGACTTGTGTGATATGCCATTTTCTATCGCTGGGTAGCAAGAACGCAGGACATACCAAATAGGCTCCGGGGGTAATTTCCTGGCGAATAGAGGTTTGCTGTGTGAAAAATTATTGATTGACACAAATCATTGGAAGAAGAGAGGAGATTTATGATAAGTAAGCCGGAACGTGTTGTACTGATTGGAGTAGCAGGGGACTCTGGATGTGGAAAATCGACTTTTTTGCGGCGTCTAATCGATTTATTTGGGGAAGATTTCATGACTGTCATTTGCTTAGATGACTATCATTGTTTAGATCGTAAGCAACGCAAAGAAACTGGAATCACAGCGCTTGATCCTAGAGCAAACAATTTTGACTTGATGTATGAGCAAATAAAAGCGCTCAAAGAAGGTCAATGGGTTGATAAGCCTATTTATAATCATGAAACTGGTAAGATTGACCCACCAGAACGGGTAAATCCCAATCATATTATAGTGGTTGAGGGATTACACCCTCTATATGATGAACGAGTCCGTGCTCTGATTGATTTTAGCGTCTATTTTGATATTAGCGATGAAGTCAAAATTGCTTGGAAAATTCAACGGGATATGGCTGAAAGGGGACATCGCTACGAAGATGTTCTAGCACAGATTAATGCTCGTAAACCTGATTTTGAAAAGTTTATTGAACCACAAAGAGAATTTGCGGATGTAGTTTTGCAAGTACTACCAACTAACTTAATTAAAAACGACACAGAGCGTAAGGTATTGCGTGTGCGGATGCTACAGAGAGAAGATAAAGAAGGCTTTGAACCTATTTATCTCTTTGATGAAGGTTCAACAATTTATTGGACTCCTTGCGGACGAAAACTGACTTGTTCATACCCTGGTATGCAACTTTACTATGGTTCTGATGTCTACTACGGGCGTTATGTCTCAGTACTAGAAGTAGATGGTCAGTTTGATAATTTAGAAGAAGTAATTTATGTGGAAACTCATTTGAGTAATACATCTACCAAATATCAAGGTGAGTTGACTCACTTATTACTTCAACATCGTGAGTATCCAGGCTCAAACAATGGTACTGGATTGTTCCAAGTACTTACAGGTCTAAAAATGCGTGCTGCTTATGAGCGGTTAACAACAAAGGAAGCAAAACTAGCCGTACAGGTTTAAGCTAATATCCTCAACTTCTATCACAAAAGCAATCATCAGCATCAATGCATAGGTATGTCCTAGCTATGAGCTTGTGAGAAATTTGCCAAAATAGAATCTACCCAAAGTGGCAAGAGCAGTGCTTGTGTCAAAGCGAAAGGGAATACTCATGCGTGTTCCTTTTTTTATATGGCAATAATTAGGGTTACTGACGGGCGTAACTCCTAGTTATTAGCCTAGTTATTAAATTTATGAATCAATTGTTGTTATGATTTCATAAATTACAAGCTGAACAGAATACCCAAAATTAGTTCAGTAATTAAAACCGCTACTAGGAGGATTTTCCCTTGTCTCGCCGATATTTATTTACCTCGGAGTCAGTTACCGAGGGTCATCCAGATAAAATCTGTGATCAAATTTCAGATACAATTCTCGATGCTTTACTCACACAAGATCCTAGTAGTCGTGTTGCTGCTGAGGTGGTTGTGAATACGGGTTTAGTCCTCATCACAGGTGAGATTTCTACTAAAGCCAGTGTAAATTATGTCAATCTTGCCCGTAAGAAAATCGCGGAAATTGGCTATACTGATGCAGTCAACGGCTTTTCTGCCAATAGCACTAGTGTACTCATAGCTTTGGATGAACAATCACCTGATATAGCTCAAGGGGTAAACACAGCGCAAGAAATTCGGGCTGAGGATAGCGAAGAACTATTTGACAAAATAGGTGCGGGCGATCAGGGTATTATGTTTGGTTTTGCTTGTAACGAAACCCCGGAATTGATGCCATTACCTATTAGTTTAGCCCACCGCATTGCTCGGAGATTAGCCGCAGTTCGGAAAACAGGAGATTTACCCTACCTCCGTCCTGATGGGAAAACCCAAGTTACTGTGGTTTATGAAGACGGTAAACCTGTAGGTATCGATACAATTCTGATTTCTACGCAACATACTCCAACTATTGGGAACTTGACTCTAGATGCAGATGTACAGTCCAAGATTAAAGAAGATCTATGGTCAGCAATAGTAGTACCTGTTTTTGTGGACATTGATGTTAAACCCTCTCAAGATACAAGGTTTTTAGTCAATCCTACTGGTAAATTTGTTATTGGTGGTCCTCAGGGCGACTCTGGTTTAACAGGGAGGAAAATTATTGTTGATACCTACGGTGGTTATTCACGCCATGGAGGTGGAGCTTTTTCTGGAAAAGACCCTACAAAGGTAGACCGTTCTGCTGCTTATGCTGCTCGCTATGCTGCTAAGAATATTGTAGCTGCGGGTCTAGCCCAAAAGTGTGAGGTGCAATTAAGTTATGCGATCGGTGTTGCTCGACCGGTGAGTATTTTAGTAGATACATTTGGCACTGGTATTGTGGACGATGAAACCTTATTGGAATTGGTCAAACAACATTTTGAACTTCGTCCAGCCGGAATTATCCAAGCTTTCAATTTACTCAATTTACCCAGTCAACGAGGCGGACGTTTTTATCAGGACGTCGCAGCTTATGGTCATTTGGGACGGACTGATTTGGATTTACCTTGGGAACGCACTGATAAAGTAACTCTGTTACAAGAGGCTCTGAGTCAGTCAAAATCTAAACTAGCTGTTTAGACTCTCAGTTTAATTGATTCACCATTACATCCAAATTATCTATATTATCCTTCTGCTTGATCTCTAACAGCAGAGGGGTTTATTTTTTATCCACCCATCAGATCTACACCTCTTCGTTTTGACTCTGGCGGGAGTAAAAGCCTATAAGCAAGAAGTTTCACACGGTCAGTCGCTAGAAACCAAGCCAAGGCATAACCCCAGACAAAGAGCGCCCAACCCCAACCAAGTGGTGTCATAAAAACCCCATAAACCGCAATTAATGTTGCTACCATCTGTGTACCTAGTACTGCAACCCACAGAATCCGTGACGGACGAACAGACCAGAATGCTCCTCTCGTTCGCGCCTGAAAGATCGTCAAATGCCCTGCTACTGAGAGCATAAGATACATCAATGTCTGAATATGCGGACGATCAAGGTGGAAAACCTGGTCACCGAGATAGAAGAGACCAAATGCAGCGATAGGACCGACAACACCCAGCACTGTAGCAATCCCTAACACCAAGCGCATGTCCCATGCTTCTGGTTTATGCTGGTAATGAACATTGTCATAGGCAATAGACAGGATAGCACCGTCGTTGAGCAACGCCAGCATGACAATCATCACTGCGGTAACAGGGTAAAAGTTAAAGAACAGGATTGACATGGTCATGAACAACAGCACACGCAATGTCTCAGCAATGCGGTAGATAGCATAGCTGTTCATCCTCTGGAAAATGCGGCGGCTTTCCTTGATTGCGTCAATAATCACCGACAGTCCAGGTGTTGTCAACACTATGGAAGCCGCTGCCCGCGCTGCGTCTGTCGCGCCTGAAACAGCAATACCACAGTCGGCTTTCTTCAGCGCGGGAGCATCATTCACTCCATCACCAGTCATACCAACTATGTGTCCGTTTTTTTGCAGGACATCGACAATATGGAACTTGTGTTCGGGGAATACTTGGGCAAAACCGTCGGCGTTCTCAATGGAATCGGACACTGCTAATGTCTCTTGCTTTTTTGAGTCGCCCAAACTCGCAGCATCGAGGATATTTGCACCCATTTCTAACTTTTTGGCAGTTTCCTGAGCGATCGCTAGTGCATCGCCAGTCACCATCTTGATAGTTACGCCCATTTTGGCGGCGCTGGCGATGGTTGTCTTGGCATCTTCTCGTGGCGGATCGAATAGCGGTAACACACCAAGAAACTGCCATTGTCCGTCGCTCTCAGCCCGCGCCACGCCTAACGAACGAAAGCCTCTGGTCGCAAATTCGTTGACCGCCTTTTCCACAGCGGACTTCACCTGTTCAGCATTGGTCGATAAAGCTAGAATGACTTGCGGTGCGCCCTTTGTCACTTTAAATGTTTTTCCGTCTTTGGCTTTAACGGTAGCTTCGGTACATTTATGCACCGGGTCGAATGGTGTAAAGTGAACGATCTCATAAGCCTTTAAAGAATCCTTGTCTTTTAGTCCCTCCACAACAGCTAGATCAATGGTGTCGTTGGTTTCTGCCCGTGACGCCAGCGCCCCATTAAGAATAACTTGACCGACGGAAATATTGTTCACGCTGAATGGTTCACCCAGTGTCAGTTTGTTCTGAGTCAGGGTGCCAGTCTTGTCCGCACATAGCACATCCACACCGGCCAGTTCCTCAATAGCCACCAATCGGCTCACGATCGCTTTTTTCTTGGAGAGCAGGCGTGCGCCAACCGCCATCGTTACCGATAGAACTGTTGGCATTGCTACAGGAATTGCAGCTACAGTTAACACCAGAGCGAACTGCAATGTAGTCAGAATCGGGTCACCACGGGAGATAGCGACTGTAATAATCAATGTCACCAGACACAGTGCAAGTAGGATCAGATAGTTACCAATCTTTAAAACTGCCCTTTGAAAATGGCTGACAGTTTGCGTCTCCTGTACCAGTTGCGCGGTCTTGCCAAAATAGGTGTTCGCACCCGTAGCATAGACCAGTGCGCTACTCTCACCTCGACGAACAATCGAGCCAGAAAACACTCCATCACCGGGTTTACGCGTAGTAGATAGGGATTCGCCCGTCAGCGCGGACTGGTCCACTGACATGGGATCGCCATCCAATAAGCGGGCATCTGCCGGTACAATGTCACCAAGCCGCAGTTGGATGACATCTCCAGGTACCAGCTCACGCGCTGGTGGGGTAATCCATTCCCCATCACGTTTCACCCTGGTTTTGGTCGCCAGTTTTGCCTTCAGGGCAGTAATGGCATTCCCCGCAGCACTTTCTTCCCAAAATCCCACCACAGCGTTAGTAACTAACAGAATCAGGATGATGAAAAAATCCGGCCAGTGGCGCACCACGCCCGAAAGAATTACCGCCGCTTCGATCATCCACGGGATCGGACCCCAGAAATAAGTCAGGAATTTCAGGAATGGATTGGTCTTCTTTTCTTCGATCTCGTTAGGACCATATTCAGTCAAGCGCTTCTTCGCCTGTGCTTGACTCAGTCCGTTCGGCGACGACTCCAGTTTTTTCTGTACCTCCAACAGTGGCAAGGTTTTCAAATCATCTTTCGCATCGTGCTTCGATTTGGTAGCTTTAGTCCGATCAACAACGGGTCTGATCATGGATGGGTACTCCTTCTGTTTTTGCTATGCAGCAGTTTCGCGAGTGAGGCTAGACTGTGCCAAAACGGGAGAATTATATATTGGAAATAATGATAAGGCTGAAAGCATTGTTATACTAGGCTTCCAGCTATTAACAAAAACCAATTTTTCCAAAAACCTCAAAGGATATGGAGTGGTGGATTACTCAGTTCACAATTCGAGAGTATTACTAATACTTTTAACATAACTCAATGTCTATCGTTTTTAGTCTGTCATATTGATTCAATTAAATATACTTAAATACACATTAACAGCTTATACGCAACTGTTGAAAAATGACAAAAATGCCATTGGAACGCCAGTCGATTTGTCATCTTCCCATTGCTTAATCAAAGTATCGGGTAAAAACAAATCAACAGGAGACGAAATTCATGAGGTTATATTCTTTATCTTTGTTGGCTACAGCATCATTCCTCCTACCCATTGGAAGTGCGATCGCCTTTAGTACACAAGCACCTATACCTGCGGAAATTCAGACTAATTCCATCGCCCAAACTAACGCAACTCCAAACTCATCCACACCACCAAATCCCTCTAATTGTCAATGTCCTCCTCCCCCTCCTTCTATGGGTGGTGTTCAAGGAAACCCAGAACCCCCTTGGATGAAGGATATCAATCCCAGCACTGAGCAACGAGAACGCATTAAAGCAATTCATGAACAAAGTAGGAAGGATACAGAAGACTTTCTTCAACAACTCCATAAAGCAGAAGACCAAATGCATTCTTTGTTAACCAGTAACGCATCCCTTGATAAATTGCGTCAACAACATCAACAAATCCAAAAGCTCCACCAACAACTTGACGATCACAATTTTGAAACTATGTTGGCTGTCCGTCAAGTTCTTACCTCAGAACAGCGTCAACAGCTGGATAAGTTGATGCAACAGCGACCTCCTCAACCACCAATGCCTAACTAAATCTAACATCCTTTTTATCAGGACTAGTCATAAAGCCTAATAGAACGTAATTGCCTAAGTAAACTCACGTAGTATCTATAGGATATTTTCTCTAGACCAGCTACTGAAAATGACACTTTTGTCATCTAAATCAGATATGAATTGTCATTTTCAGATTGCTTAATTAAAGACATAGAGAGATTACAGTTTGGATACTAGTCAAGGGGGAAAGATGTCTGCATTGAAATCATTAACAGTATCGGAAAATGGCTTTGCTTTTGACTTAGCAACCGGGGAGAGTTTTACTTTAAACCCTTGTGGTCAGCTAATTCTCCACTGTCTGCAAAAAGGAGAGACAAGTCAACAAATAGCCCATTTTATATCCAATGAATTTAGTATAGCATATAGTACTGCTGAAAGAGATTTAGCTGACTTTTTTCAACAACTTCATACATTAGGACTAATAGGAGCTAATCCATGAAATACCTACATCCAACAGTTGCGGTAACAGGGATTAATGCTATAGATAATCCTGGTCCTGGTACTGGAGTAGCTCGGAGCTTACGTGAAGATGGTGAGTTACCTATGTCCATCGTCGGACTAGCTTATGATGCGATGGAACCCGGATTATATATGGATTGGCTGTTCGATCGCCGTTATTTGATGCCATATCCCTCCTGCGAACCAGAAATTTTAATTGACCGCCTACTACAAATTCAACAGCAAGTGGGACTAGATTGTGTAATTCCCAATTTTGATGTGGAATTACCCTTGTATATCCGCTGCGCCCAAGAGTTAAATTCCTTAGGAATCCACACTTATTTACCCACAAGAGAGCAGTTTGCTTTACGGAATAAAGCTCAACTAGCAAAAGTAGCAACGGAGTTTGGCTGCTTTACACCAAAAACAATTATAGTCACTTCGGTACCAGAATTACAATCAGCCGTAACTCAATTGGGTTTTCCTGTAATGATTAAGGGTCCTTATTACAAGGCTTTTCAAGTTACTAGTGCGTCAGACGCAATCCAACGTTTTCATCAATTAGCTGCTGAATGGGGTTACCCAATTATTGTCCAACAAGTTATCAGCGGAACGGAATTGAATTTGGTGGGGATTGGTGATGGTAAAGGTAGCGAGCTAGGATTGGTGGGGATTAAAAAAATGTCCGTTACTGAACTAGGCAAAATTTGGAGTGGTGTCACAATTAATCATCCTGGATTATTAGCAGCAGCAACAGCATTCTTAGCACATACGCGATGGAAAGGTGCGTTTGAGTTGGAATGTATAGCGGATAAACTAGGCAAAATTTATCTGATTGAGATTAATCCTCGTTTTCCTGCTTGGACTTATTTTGCAACTGGTGTAGGTATAAATTTACCAGGACGCTTGGTAAGAGCTGCGTTGGGTTTACCTTTATCCACTTCAACATCCTATCAAGCTGGTAAGTTATTCATGCGCTACACCTATGAGATGGTTACAGATGCATCTCCTTTACAAGCTTTGGTGACTTTGGGTGAAAGGTGATGGGAGAAGGAGTCAGGAGTCAGGAGTCAGGAGTCAGGAGTTTTTTGAGTTAGAAAATAATGGAGAAATATATGTTGACACAATACGAAAAACCTGTGATTCATAAGTTACAGACTGGTTTGATGAATAAGTTTTCTGGCGGTTCTTTGATGCAAAGAAAGGTAAAATCTGAAATTGCTGGAGTGGCGGTTGAGGATTTGGTTTCAGCTTTTGGTTCTCCTTTATTTGTTTATTCTGAGCAGGTCCTCCGTCGCAAATTCCGCAGTATCAAAAATGCGTTTACAACTCGTTATCCAGATGTCACTTTTGGCTGGTCCTACAAAACTAACTATTTGAAAGCAATTTGCGCCATTCTCCATCAAGAAGGAGCGATCGCCGAATTGGTTTCCAAAATGGAATATGACAAAGCTAAAGCATTGGGTATTCCCGGAAATCAGATCATTCTCAATGGTCCACACAAGCCTTTTGCGACTCTGGAAGCTGCTGTGCGTGATGGTGTGACGATTAATATTGACCACTTGGATGAAATTGAAGATTTAGAAGCGATCGCCACCCGTCTCGAACAAGTTATTCCTGTAGGAATCAGACTCAATCTAGATGCGGGAATTCAACCTTGCTGGTCGCGCTTTGGTTTTAATCTAGAATCAGGACAAGCCATACAGGCTATTAAGCGCATTAATGATGGTGGTAAGTTACGAGTCAGAGGACTACACAGCCATATCGGAACATTTATTATCGACCCATCCGCTTATGGTCGTCAAGTGGAAAAGATGGTGAAATTTGGTTATGAGATCGAAGCTGAATGCGGATGGCGGATGGAGTATATAGATATCGGCGGGGGATTTCCTTCCCGTAGTCGTCTCAAAGGCTCCTATCACGCAGCGGAAGTTATGCTACCTTCCATTGATGAATATGCAGAAATGATTTGTGATACTTTATGGGCGACACTAAAACCAGGACATAGACCAAAATTGATTATTGAATCTGGGCGTGCAGTCGTGGACGAAGCTGGAAGCTTAATCACTAGTGTCTGCGGAACCAAACGATTACCTGATGGAACTCGTGCTTATGTGATGGATGCTGGTGTTAATTTACTATTTACTAGCTTCTGGTATCGGTTTGATATTGCTCTTGACCGCCATATTCCTGGTCAAGCTGAACCCTCTGTAATTTACGGACCACTATGCATGAATATTGATGTAGTCGATGAGAAGATTTCCCTTCCTCCTTTATCCCGTGGTCATCGACTGGTGATTTCGACAGTGGGAGCCTATAACAATACACAATGGTTACAGTTTATTGAATACCGCCCCAATGTAGTGCTAGTTACTCAAACAGGTGATGTTGAATTAATTCGGTCAGCGGAAGACCTGAGCGATTTGGAAAGACGAGAACATTTACCAGAAAGACTTTCCCAAGTTCGTAGTTGCGCTTTAGCGCAATGAATCTAGAACGCCAGCTAGTTAGGATTATTTTATTCTTCCTACTTATTTCCCTTCAATTCTCTGTCTGTGTCTGTTAAACAATCAATTTTTCCACATTAAATAAATCTGCTATTATGACCACGGATTTGCGTTACCAGTCAAATCTAGCTGATCGTGATTGGCGATATAAGAGCAACCAAAAGCCAAAAATCCCTCCAGTGGCTCTCCTGGTAAGATGGTTGCAAAACCCTCGCTCTCTTATATTTGCTATATCTGCAGCTACAGCCGAAATTCTGTTTTTGCGGGGAGCGAGAACTGGAGCTTTACTTTTAGCTGCTATGTTACTCCAACCAGCAGTCCTGCTAATGGGACTGATAGGGGTCTTATCCGCAGTAGCTTTTGCTAGTTTAATCCAATTAGAACGGACTTACCAAAATCGAGGAGCATTTTTATTTAACCCACTTTTAGCAGGATTGAGTGTGGGTTATTTATTCCAACCTAGTAGCGCTGCTCTATTTCTCGCAGTCACAGCGGGTATATTAGCTTTTCTGCTCACCTACACTTTATCCCATATTCTCCACATCTACTTCTTTTTACCTGTATTGAGTTTACCCTTTATTACTGTAAGTTGGATTGTACATTTAGCAGCATTCCGTTACGCAGGATTACACCATGCGATTGTTCCAGTATATGCGTATTCCATTGGTATGCCATCTTACATTGAAGGCTATCTGCGGACATTAGGGTTGATTTTCTTTCTCCCTAATATATGGGTGGGGATGATAGTCGCCTTATTATTATTATGGAATTCGCGCATACAGTTTTTTCTGGCTTTATTTAGCTATTTTTTGGGGACAACTATTCGTGGTGTTCTCACTGGAACATTTATTTATGTTTATTTTGATCCAGCAGCATTAAATTTTATTCTCGTAGCATTAGCTATTGGAGGATATTACTTATTACCATCTCCCCGCAGTTATCTTTTAGCAGCTTTGGGGGTGGGGATGACTGCTTTATTGAGTGAGGCTACTAGTGTATTCTGGGTGGCTGTAGGATTACCTGTACATGCTTTACCTTACAATATTGTCACGTTGTTGATGTTGTATGTTTTGGGTCTGGGTGGATGTAAATTTCTGGCGCGATCGCCCCAATCTTCCCCAGAAAAAACCTTAGATTATGAATTGACAGATAGACTGAGGAATCAAGGTAGTGTTCGAGCGATCGCCTTACCATTTTCGGGAAACTGGTTAGTTTGGCAAGGTTTTGATGGACAATGGACGCATCAAGGAATCTGGCGTTATGCTTGTGATTTTGTGATTCCAGATGAAACAGGACAGACCTATCGCGGTGAGGGATGGAAATTAACAGACTATTACGCTTTCCAAAAACCTGTATTCTCTCCTGTGCGGGGTTGGGTGGTTAGGGTAGTTAGTGATTTACCAGATGGCGCAATTGGTAGTGTCGATCCCATAAATAATTGGGGAAATCATGTGGTTATCTATGATGAACGGGGTTTTTATGTAGAAATATCCCATTTTGCTGAAAATAGTATTGTCGTTAAACCGGGCGATCGCATTGAGCGAGGTGGTTTAATTGGACGTTGTGGTAATTCTGGTTATTCTCCTCAACCCCACATCCATATTCAAGTCCAACTTACTCCAGAAATAGGAGCTGCTACCGTCCCGTTTAGTTTTGTCAACCTAATGATAGATGGCGAATTTCATTCTGAAGCTATACCGCCTGAAGGTGGATTATTAGCACCTATTGCTCCTGATGTCTCATTAGGATGTTCCCTCAGTTTCCCTCTGGATTCACAACTGAATTTTTGCATTACTCGTCAAGGAAAGGCTATTGGTGAGTTAACTGTAATTGTCAGAATGGCTGTTGATGGCTCATTTTATTTAGATTCGGGTAAAGCCAAATTATTCTTTACGCGAGATGATGATAGATTTATCTTCCACCACATAGATGGAGATGATCCTAGATTAGCATTACTTTTCCTGGCTATGCCTAAAATACCTTTGGTACATCAAATTGGACAAAAATGGCTGGATTATCTACCCATTGGTCTAGTTGTCACTGGATTGCGTCGGTCGGTATATCAGTTTTGTAGTTCCTTTTATCCACGCTTGGCTTCAGCTAGATATGTTGGACAATGGGAATCTGAGGATACTATAGTTGGGACAATTTTTATCCCTCAGGTGGCGACGAAGATTTTGACTTATGCAGTTTTTGATCAAAATAAGCAGTTGCTTCGAGCTAGTGTAGGCGATCGCGCTTTGGTGAGAATAAGAAATATACCGCACACCCTACACCCTAATTTCTCACCTGTACAGGCATAGCGAGATAGGTCATTTTTACACCACCTAATGGTGTAAAAATCACGGGGGTTAGGCTTTGATTCAAATGCATTTGAATTTCTGTCGATGGTAACTCTTTTAACCCTTCCATTAAATATTTAACATTAAAAGCAATATCTATATTATCCCCAGATATTTGTGCTGACATTGACTCTTTCCCATTCCCTACATCTTGAGCTTCGCAAGATAAAGTCAGTTCTTGATTGGTCTGGTCAATGCTAACTTTGACAATATTATTCTTTTGGTCAGCCAAAACAGCAATTCGCTCTAAAGTGCTAATGAATTGTCTTCTGTCAATCGTCACCTGGCGTTCAAATTGGCGTGGGATCAGTTGACGATAAGCGGGATATTGTCCTTCTAAAGTCCGACTGGTTAAACATTGATTTTGCCAAGCAAACACTACCTGTCCTTGATCGAAATAAAGAGAAATGGCGGCTTCCAATGAGGCGTTATGCGCTAACATCCTTTGTAGTTCCCGTAATGCTTTAGCCGGTACAGTGACTTCCAATTGACTCTCATGTTCTACAGGTCGTTCATTAGTAGTTTCAATCACTGCTAACCGATGTCCATCTGTAGCAGCGAATTCTAACGTATCCTGTTTAACTTGTAAATGTACTCCTGTAAGGACTTGTTTAGTTTCATCAGAACTAGTAGCAAACAATGAACCTCTAAGTCCTTCAATTAGTGCAGCTGTAGTTAGCTGAATTGCGCTTGAATTTGCAATTATTGGTAACTCTGGAAATTCTTCTGCTCCCATAGCCCGGATTTGATAACGTCCATTTTCGGGCTTGAGCGTTACTATCAAACCCTCTCCAGTCGCTGTTTCTTCCGCTTCATCATCCAGGGTAATTTCTCCCGCTGGTAACCGAGATGTAATGTCTACTAGTAACTTAGCCGGAATAGCGATCGCTCCCCCCTCTAAAACTTCAGCATTAAAACTAGTCCGAATTCCCAAACTCAGGTCAAAAGCAGTTAAACTGACTTGATTGGTTTTCGCATCTGCTTGTAAGAGGATATTCGCCAGTACAGGATGGGTTGGTCTGGATGGTACTGCGCGACTGACCAGTGAAAGATTTGTATTTAGCTCACTTTGAGCACAAACTAATTTCATAAATTTTCGCTCAAGAAAAATTGTTTTGGGGAAAAATCACCTGTGGAAATTGTGGAAAAACTTGCACAAGCCTAGTTGATGTTGTGAATTAGTTACTTACCTGTGGATAAGCCTGTGGAAAACTTAGCAGCTTTTTCGACAATTTACTTATGATTAATACTTTTTTCCCAAACTGAATGGGAGTTTTCCACAATATTTTCCACAAACTAGGGGATTTTTTCACATCTATGAGAATTTAGCTGGGGAATTTAACTATTATTTATACTTTACTTAATATTTCCCCTTTTATCTTGTTCGGATGTTAAACCGATAAAACGCAACCCTGCCTGTGGAAAACTTTTTAGGAAATTACGGGGAGTAAAGACCATTAAGTAGATTACCATATTAACACATTTTCCTACACCATACACCTTTCCTCCTTACCCCGGCGACCGACTCACCAGATGAATACGCTCGCTCAATTGACGCAATATTTGTACCAAAGATTGATCGCTCTCCAAGAGTTGTGTGATTTTTTCACAGCTATACATCACTGTTGTATGGTCTTTACCACCGAACTCTTCCCCAATTCTGGGCAAACTTAAATCAGTGTGTTGTCGCATTAAGTACATTCCTATCTGTCTAGCCCAACTAATTTCCCGGCGGCGAGAATTACTTTTTAACTCTTCCACCGATAAATTAAAATGGTCAGCGATCGCCGTTAAAATCGCCTCTGGGGTAGCCTCCACCTTCTGACTGGGAGTTCCTCCTAAAACTGGAGTAATATTTTGTACCGTCATCGGTAAACCCCAGATAGAAATATAAGCCAAAGCGCGAATTAAAGCTCCTTCCAGTTCCCGGATATTATTTGTATAACTAGAGGCAATATATTCGATCACATCCTTAGGTAAGCGGATATTTTCATACTCAGCTTTTTTTTGTAAAATTGCCATTCTCGTTTCTAAATCAGGGGCTTGAATATCCGCAATTAAGCCCATAGAAAATCGTGAGCAGAGGCGCTCTTGTAATCGGGGAATCTGATTGGGGGGACGGTCAGAAGCAATCACCACTTGCTTACCTGCTTCATGGAGAGTATTGAAGGTATGAAAGAATTCTTCCTGTGTATATTCCTTACCCTCAATAAATTGAATATCATCCACCAACAATAAATCAGCAGCTCGGTAATGTTCACGAAAATTCTGCATTCTATCATTACGGATAGCTGTAATTAAATCATTGGTAAATTGCTCGGTCGAAACATAAAATATTTTGGCGTCGGTGCGAATTTCCCAACGATAATTCCCAATAGCTTGCATTAAATGAGTTTTCCCTAAACCTACACCACCGCATAAAAATAAAGGGTTAAACTCCTTTCCAGGAGATTCCGCAACTGCGAGAGAAGCCGCATGAGCCATACGATTATTCGCCCCGACTACAAATCGCGAAAAAACATACTTCGAGTTTAATTCTGTAGTGTTTTGCTTTTTGGGTGCGATATTGGAGGAGCTATGATTTGTAGCGGGTATCTCCCACGCTTCTAGTTTATCACTCGCGGATTGTTCCTGGTCAACTTGAGCAACAGTCAGATAAATTTCTACTGGATAACCCAAAATGTCTTGTACTACATGAGCGATCGTATTGACATAATACTTTTGTAGCCAATTGCGCGCAAAAGGGTTGGGCGTACAAATGACTAAGCAATTATTTTCTAGTTGTTGCGCACTAGCAGTTTTGATCCAGGTTTCAAAGGTAGGACGGGAAAGTTCTAGTTGTAGTCGTTCTAGTACTTGGCTCCAGAGATTGTCTATGGGGATTTCCATGTTTTACTTCACCACATGCGCTTCTAATCGGCAGAATAGAAGCTATAAATAAGCAATACAATAATTTAGCACTCTAATTTAGCACTCTCGCTCTCCAGCTACAAAAAGCTTTTACATTGTCCTAAATCAGGTATAAAAAATACGGCAGTATTCCGCCTCCATCAACTAATAGGGAAGATCCAATACATATGAAGAAACATCATCATAACCTAACACCAAGAAATATTAATCCCAAATTTTTTCTCTTTTACCGTCAGAAATATCTGTCAGGGAAGTTCGGGAAATGGATACTACTCTGGGTAACAGTACTACCCTTTACCAGCTGCTCTGTCCTCCGTCCAGAGAATGGTCAAAATAATACTCAAAATAATACCCAAAATACTGTTCAAAATGCGATCGCTCAACCCACTCCACCAGCAATAACCAATCAACCACCCATATTCTCCACCAGCACCTCTAGCGACCCTAATTTTGTCGTTGGTGTAGTCCACAAAGTGGGGGATGCTGTTGTGCGTATTGATTCGACCAAAACCATTACAGCGCAGGTACCAGAAGCATACGCAGATCCATTTATCCAACGGTTTTTTGGCAACAGATTTCCCTCACAGCCCAGACAAAGAGTAGAAAGGGGGAGTGGTTCTGGATTTATTATCAATGCTTCTGGACAAATTTTAACCAATTCCCATGTAGTAGATGGTGCTGATATCGTCACAATTACCCTGAAAGATGGCCGGACTTTCAAAGGTAAGGTTTTAGGAGAAGACCCAGTAACAGATGTAGCAGTAGTTAAGATTGACGCTGACCATCTCCCAACTATAACTCTTGGTAACTCCGATGACTTACAGCCTGGAGAAGCCGCAATTGCGATTGGGAATCCTTTAGGACTGAATAATACCGTTACTTCTGGGATTATTAGTGCAATTGGACGCTCTAGTAGTGATATTGGCGCTAGTGACAAGCGAGTAGATTATTTGCAAACTGATGCAGCGATTAATCCAGGAAATTCTGGGGGACCTTTACTGAATGCGCGGGGGGAAGTGATTGGGATGAATACCGCTATTATCCGTGGCGCTCAAGGATTGGGATTTGCCATTCCTGTCAATACCCTGAAAAAAATTGCGGCTGAGTTAATTAGTCAAGGTAAGGTCGTACATCCATATTTAGGTATTCAAATGGTGACTCTCACCCCGGAAATTAAGGAAAAAATATGGACTCGATTTGGCGATCGCGTCAATTTAACTGCCAATCAGGGGGTTTTATTGGTGAAGATTGTCCCCGATTCACCAGCTGCAGTTGGTGGACTTAACCCTGGAGATGTCATTACCAGCATTAATCACCAGCCTGTACAGAAAGTAGAGGAAGTGCAGAAGATAGTCGAAGATAGCAAAATTGGTACCCCTTTACAAATCCAGGTAGAACGTGGTAAACAGATTAATCAAGTCACAGTTAGTCCTGAACCCCTACCCATCGCGTCAGATAATCCGTAGATAATTGATAAAATATATAGGGTAAAAACATCATGACTGAAATGCAAAAATCAACACAGGTGATTCAATTAGGTAATCCTTTATTACGGGAAAAATCCCTTTGGGTGGAAGATATTTCCGCTCCATCCATCCAAAAATTGATTGATGACTTAATTACTACCGCTGTTAAAACTGACGCTGTAGGGATTGCGGCTCCACAAGTAGGAGAAAATTATCGTCTCCTAATTGTCGCTTCTCGACCCAACCCCCGTTATCCTGATGCGCCACATATGCAGCCAACAGCGATGATTAATCCCCAAATTATTGCTCATTCAGATGTCGTTATCTCTGGTTGGGAAGGTTGTTTGAGTGTTCCTGGAATTAGGGGGTTAGTACCTAGATATCAAACGATTGAAATTGCTTATTATGATCGTTATGGTCAGTTACAAAAATTAGAATTGACTGATTTTGTCGCTCGCATTTTCCAACATGAATATGACCATCTGGAGGGAATAGTATTTTTAGATAGGGTGGAAACAACTTTCGACATGATGACCGAAGCTGAATATCAACAGCGGATTGTTAACAATCCATCATCAAAAATAGCTCTTAAGAGTGAGACTTAAACCCATGCTCAGATGTTATCCTTAACCTGTTGTTAATATATTTGGTTCTGTCAATTCAACATTAACCAATACCCATGCAATCTGATTCAGCCAGTAAATGGAAAAGTAAAACAGGTTCATTTGAGTTGTGGAAATCTCTGGATTTTTGGCAGGAACAGACTATTGACTTAATTCCTCTGCTGATAGCGATCGCTGTCACCAAGAAAATGGGAATTTATGGCTGGAGAGCATTTCCAGTCTATTTACTGGTTGTAAATACGAGTCGTCAGTTGCTTGAGTATTTATTATCGGCTCGACGGAGAGATTTAAACCCGGATCATCCCAAAGTTGCTGATTGCAGCATTGATTGCACTATTGTCCACGCAATTCCCCAAAGAATTAGATTGCGTGTCCCATTAATTGCAAAGGATATTGCTTATGGACAACGATTGGAAAAATTACTCACTAGCGACCCTCAAGTAACTCAGATCAGACTAAATTGTCCCACAGCATCAATAGCGATCGCTTACAAATCTCCAGAAACTAGCCTAGCTCATTGGTTAGAGATACTGGAGTTGGCAAATAGGAGTCATAAATGACGACAGTTACAGTACCGTTACCATCATTAACCAAAGCAATTGAGCCAGCGACCCAGGAAGATTTGACCAGTAATGAAGAACCAGCCGAGCCGGAGCAGAAAATTGTCCATGCAATTCCAGGTAGGATCAGGTTTTATATACCTAGATTGCGTTACGACCTCAAGTATGCTAATCAGTTACAAATACTTCTAAAGAATGATTCTTGTTTTACTTGGACGCGAATCAATCGAGTAGCAGCTTCGTTGATAGTAAATTATCACAGTGACTATATTGCTGATGACAAAATTCGCTCACATGTAAATTATTTAATTTTAGCAGCAACTCAGTCCGAACTGGTACTGGAGAGCATACCAGCTAAATCGCCGCAGCTGAGTTTTGACTGTCAAATATCAGCCTTAGCGACTGGATTAGCTGTCTTAGGTGGTCCGGTGGGATTACCGATTCCATCTTTAGTTGTTGTCGGGAGTATTTTCTGGGCGACATGGCCAGTTTTACAAAGAGCCGTAAACGCAATTATCCACCACAAAAAACTCACAATTGACTTTTTAGATTTGATCGCGATTGTGATTACTACAAGCATGGGTAATTATCTCACACCGTCATTGATGTTGGCTCTAATAAGTATTGGCGAAAATATCCGCGATCGCACAGCGCGAAGTTCAGAAATTTGTTCCTCTGACCTGTTGAGTTCCTGGGAACAATTTGTCTGGGTAGAATGGGATGGTAAAAAGCAGCAAATTCCCCTGCAAGAAATAGCCCCTGGGGACACTATCTTGCTCCATCCTGGCGAACAAGTACCGATAGATGGGAGTATTTTACAAGGTAAAGTGTTGCTAGACGAGCAAAAGCTCACAGGCGAATCTATGCCCGTTGTAAAAAGTAAAGGTCAGAGCGTATTTGCTTCCACTCTAGTGAGGGAAGGTGGTTGTATTCATGTTTTAGTGGAACGCATGGGGAATGATACTCGCGTGGGACAAAGCATGAAGTTAATCCAAGCAGCTCCTGTACATGATACGCGGATGGAAAACTACGCCACAAAAATTGCCGAAAAAGCCGTTTTACCAACTTTACTGTTAGCAGCTTCAGTATTAGCTCTGTCTCGGAATCTAGCTAGAGCAGCTAGTATCCTGACTCTAGATTTCGCCACAGGAATTAGAGTTTCAGTCCCCACAACAGTTTTAGCGGCTCTGACCTATGCTGCTAAACAAGGTGTTCTCATTCGCAGTGGGAGGACTTTAGAAAAATTAGCAGATATGAACACAATTATATTTGATAAAACAGGTACTTTGACGCAAGGAGAAGTCAGAGTAATTGGTGTGGAAAGTTTTTCTCCTAGCCATTCTCACCTCCAGATACTAGAACTGGCTGCTGCGGCTGAACATTGTCTACTCCACCCAGTCGCCCAAGCGATTATGCGCCAAGCCATAGCCGCAGAAATTATTATTCCTCCCCGAAGTTATTGGCATTATCATTTGGGTTTGGGTGTAGAAGCAATCATTAAAGATGAGCAAGTTTTAGTAGGGAGCGATCGCTTTTTGAGTCAGCAGGGTGTGAATATGTCGCCTGTGTCCCCCCAGAAATCGGCCCAATCAGTAATTTATGTGGCGAGCAATGGACAACTTTTAGGGAAAATCACATACAGAGATGTCTTGAGAAATGAAACACGAGCAGTTATTCACCAATTATTAAAAGTTGCGGGGATAGAGGTGCATCTGCTGACTGGGGATAATCAACATACAGCTAATGCTGTCGCAGAGGAATTAGGTATATGCCCAGCAAATACCCATGCAGAAGCCTTTCCCGCCCAGAAAGCTGAGGTTGTCCAGCGACTACATGACCAAGGTAAGGTAGTGGGTTTTGTGGGTGATGGGGTGAATGATTCCCCAGCTCTCGCTTACGCAGATGTTTCTGTATCCTTTGCTAATAGCTCCGACATAGCTCGTGAAACAGCTGATGTAGTGTTGATGGAAAACGATTTATCCGGGTTACTCACGGCGATGGCGATCGCCCGCCAAGCCCGCCAACTGATCCAGCAAAACACAGCTATTGTAGCTATTCCCAATTTAGCAGCAATGGCGATCGCCGTTGCCTTTGGGCTGAGTCCCTTAGTCGCCACAGTAGTTAACAATGGTTCCACAATAGTTGCGGGATTTAACGGTTTGCGCCCCATGCTCACCCAGAGCAATCAGAAAAACTCTATAAAACTCTATCCGTAGCTAGATGATATCAGCCGCAAGTATAGATTAAATTTGAAGACTTATCTCCACGTTTAATCGCAAGTTTGGTGAAGACTAATTATGGCAAAAATTACCGATTTAGTTGAAGATGCTGGTATTCCTGGTCTGATAGCAGGAATTGGAGCAGTAATCCTCGCTCCTGTGGTGATTCCGCTTATGGCAGGAATTGGTAAACCCATAGCCAAATCCCTGGTGAAAAATAGCATTGTCGTTTATGAAAAAAGCAAAGGAGCTTTTGCTGAATTAGGTGAAACTTGGGAAGATATTGTCGCTGAAGCTAGAGCCGAAATAGCCGAAGCTGAAGACTCACCATCGTTTACATCTGTTAATCCAGTAGATAGTCATGGTCCATAAACCCTACACCCTAGTTTTAGCAATTCTCAGCATGACTCCAGTTCGTCTCAGGTTGAAAATTGCTGGAGGCGATCGCCTGGGCGAAACAATCTCCCAGCAAATGCAAAACATCACCAATTGTCTCAACACAGATCCACAGATTAGCCATGTGAAGACTAATATGTATTCTGGGACTTTGGTGATCTACCATAATAATCTAGCCGGAGTATTAGCTACTTTAGATAATATGGGCATAAGTTTTGCCAAATCAGACCTAAATCAACAAATCCCGACTATAAATAGCGCAGTAGATTTGCGCCTGCTTTTCCCTCTAGGATTGAGCATCTTAGCTGTCAGACAATTAATTTTAAAAGGGCTACAAATAGAAGCAATTCCTTGGTATGTTTTAGCCTGGTATGCTTTCGATAGCTTCATGAAACTTAACGTCTATCCACCTCCAGCACCCTCTAGAGATAGAAGCTACGCCAAAAACTATTAAATAAACCCTGGCAAAAAAGCGATCGCCTCTGGGCATTCGCTAACAATAATAAAGTAGGACTCTCATAACAGGTAAGCTATGGGACTTCCTGCAAAAATGCCAAGTTTATGCTGGGACGTGTGAGATGATAACGCAGGTGCAGATATTAGAATGGTTACAATTGTTTGCTTCTGTCATTGAACATCAAAAAGAAGAACTGACAGAATTAGATGCGGCTATAGGTGATGCTGACCACGGTATCAACATGAATAGAGGGTTAAAAAAAGTTAGAGCGCTGATGCCTAGTTTACGTGAACAGGAAATTAGCAGTATCTTTAAAACCGTTAGTATGACTTTAATTTCCCATGTTGGAGGTGTAAGCGGTCCCCTGTATGGAGCATGGTTTTTAATGGCGAGTTCTGCGACTACCGGCAAAGCTGAATTGACAGCAACGGACATGCTGAAATTACTACAGGCTGGGTTACAAGGTGTAATTGATCGTGGTAAAACACAGTTAGGGGATAAGACAATGGTAGATGTGCTAGGTCCCGCTGTAAAAGCATTTGAACAAGCTATATCTGAAGGGAAAGAAACAGTAGCGGCTTTACGACTAGCCGTAACAGCAGCGGAGGAAGGATTACAGCAAACAGTGAAAATGTTAGCGAAAAAAGGTAGAGCTAGTTATTTAGGGGAAAAGAGTATTGGACATCCAGACCCAGGAGGTACTTCTGCTTATTGGATGCTACGGAGTTTACTAGAGGTGCTAGAAGTGTCTCGTTTCTGATATCTCCTACACCAACAGTTAGAGCCGACTCATATATAAATGAGTCTGCTGTATTATGTTGAAATCAGATAATTTAACAAATTATTTCAATACATAAATTATTCATAGTATAATTTAGTCACTAAAATCAAGGTAGTAATACTGCGGTTTAAACAATTGAAAACCTGTATTTTTTAGATGTAGTATCCTCGCAAAACCAAAAAATGTATTTCATCACCACTTTAGTTTATGAAGGAGGATAGACTTTTATGCCTAAATATGGAATAAGCTTAAATGCTTTGTTGTTGTTTCCTTGTCTATTAGGTACTGTAACTAGTGGAGAAAAAAACATAAATAACTTTACTCCTGTAGCCAATCAAGATTCTGTTCAAATCAGCACCAAGAAAGGCTATTTAATTAGTACTACAAGGACCCCAAAAACTTATTATGTTAATGCATCTAAAGGTAATGATAGTAATAATGGACTCTCAACATCAACTCCATTTAAGACAATTCAAGCTGCAGCAGACTTAACTAACCCTGGTGATACAGTACTAATTATGACCGGCGTCTATACCAATAGCGACCCCAATGGACAATCATTGTCTATTTCACGCTCTGGAAGTGCAAACGCTTGGATTACGTATAAAGCCGCTCCTGGAAACCATCCTATACTCAAAAGTAATGGATGGAATGGTATCTATCTGTATAACAATACAGCTTATATTGAGATTAACGGACTGGAAGTTGAGGGCAATAATCCTAACATATCTCTAGCATACGCACAAAGCCAAGCAACCAATCCTAACAACCCTCTCACAAATGGGAATGGTATTTTAATTGATGGTCGTGATAATGGTCATCCCCATCATATTCGCATCATTAATAATCAGGTACATGATTTCGGCGGAGCAGGAATTCCTATAATTCAAGCCGACTATGTGACTGTAAGCGGTAACAGTGTATATAATAACGCTTGGTATTCAGTCTACGGCAATAGTGGTATTTCTACGTATCAAGACTGGCGTTATGATAATAATACAGGATATAAGATGTATATTACGAATAATACAGTTTACAACAATCGAGAATATATTCCTTGGATCAGTGCTGGACAAATAACGGATGGGAATGGGATTATTATCGACGATTTAAGAAATACTCAGAATGGCTCTACATTAGGTGCGTATACTGGGCGGACATTCGTAGCCAACAACCTTGTATATAAGAACGGTGGTGGGGGTATTCACGTCTACTTGAGTGACCATGTTGATGTCGTTAATAATACGAGTCATTACAATAACCAAAGTCCAGAAATTAATCGTGGTCAAATAAGTGTTAATACAGCGTCTGATGTCAAGGTGATAAATAATATTCTCGATGCCATTCCTGGTAAATACATTAATAATACTTGGAATGTGACCAATACTACATTTAACTATAACTTGTACTATAATGGCACCTCTGCAAACATAACTATTCAAGGTAGCCACGATTTCTTTGCTGACCCCAAGCTGGTGAATAGTTCAACACCTGATTTCAGATTACAGCCTACTAGTCCAGCAATTGATCAGGGTTATTCTTGGACAGCTTTAACCTCAGATTTTGCGGGGAATTCTCGACCTTCTGGGAAGGGATATGATATTGGAGCCTATGAATACCAGTTCCCTTAAAACAGCAGCTTAGTTGATATACGAGAGCTACTAAACTTTAAATCTTGTAATGGCGGACTCACTATTAAGTTAATGAGTCCGCACAAATTTGGCTTTATCTACTCTAAAGAACGAAAATATTCAGTAAATTACGCAGAATAAAATAGTGATAATTTAAGTATGAATACTCAAATCATCCTCACAAAACCCATGCTAAGTTAGGGGAAGCTAAAACAAAAGCTAGCTAAATCTGTATAAAATACTTCCAATTCTGTCTGCTATTGAGGATCATTATTTTTTGAGGTGGAAAAGGCCTCTAAAAAAGTAAAAGATTCTCAAGATTTAGACTTCACACAAATTAAGCATCAGAATAGGATGAAATCATGAACAAATTTGCGGGAGCTTTGCAGGCGTGTCTTTTATTTCCATGTCTATTTGCAAACACAGCATCTGCCGAAAAAAGTAGAGATTATTTAAAGAATGTTGCCAATCAAGACTCTGCTCCCATCAGCGCCAAACAGCATTATTTAATCAGTGCTACGATCACACCACAGATATATTATGTCAGCTCTACTAAGGGTAATGATAGTAATAATGGACTATCTACATTAACCCCCTTTAAGACAATTCAAGCTGCTGCAAATCTAACTAATCCTGGAGATACAGTGCTGATTATGAACGGAGTCTACACTAATAGTGACCCGAATGGTGAAGTATTCTACATTACTCGTAGTGGTAGCCTTAATGCTTGGATTACGTACAAAGCCGCTCCTGGAAACCATCCTATACTCAAAAGTAATGGATGGAATGGGATTCGTCTTTATAACGATACAGCTTATATTGAGATTAACGGACTAGAAGTTGAGGGTAATAATCCTAACGTAACCCTATCATACGCACAAAGCCAAGCAACCAATCCTAATAACCCTCTCACGAATGGGAATGGTATTATGGTTGATGGTCGTTATAATGGCCATCCTCATCATATTCGCATCATCAATAATAAAGTACATGATTTCGGCGGAGCAGGAATTCCCATAGTTCAAGCCGACTATGTAACCATAATTGGCAATCAGGTCTATAATAATGCCTGGTATTCAGTCTATGGTAATAGTGGGATTTCTACGTATCAAAACTGGAATTCTGATAGTAATACAGGCTACAAAATGCTTATTGAGAATAACGTAGTCTACAACAATAAAGAATATATTCCTTGGATCAGTGCTGGACAAATAACGGACGGGAATGGGATTATTATCGACGATTTAAGAAATACTCAGAATGGCTCTACATTAGGTGCGTATACTGGGCGGACATTCATAGCCAACAACCTTGTATATAAGAACGGTGGTGGGGGTATTCACGTCTACTTGAGTGACCATGTTGATGTCGTTAATAATACGAGTCATTACAATAACCAAAGTCCAGAAATTAATCGGGGTCAAATCAGCGTTAATACAGCATCCGATGTCAAGGTGATGAATAATATTCTCGACGCCATTCCTGGTAAATATATTAATAATACTTGGGATGTGACCAGTACTACGTTTGACTATAACTTGTACTATAATGGCACCTCTGCAAACATAACTATTCAAGGTAGCCACGATTTCTTTGCTGACCCCAAGCTGGTAAATAGTTCAGCACCTAATTTCGCATTACAGTCTAATAGTCCAGCAATTAATAAGGGTTATTCTTGGACAGCTTTAACCTCAGACTTTGTGGGGAATCTTCGACCTTCTAATGAGAGATATGATATTGGAGCCTATCAACACCAAATTCCTTAAAAGAGATTTAAGGAGCTGAAGCTCCTCGATTTCTCTACTAAGAAATATCGCGTAACTCAGCTGTGCGCACAGTAAATGTCTGCGTTCGATCGCCCCGTTGTACTTTCAACCTGAGTACTTGTCCCAACTGACTCTCTTCCACAGAATTTTGCAATTGGTCAGCAGTAGTAATGGGACGACCATCAATTTGTAAAATTACATCACCACGACGGATTCCTCCACTAGCCGCAGGTGAATTAGGGATAACCCGCATAACTAAAACGCCATTAATTTCGGGGATTTGGACAGCAGAATTTGGGTCTGTGTTATTCTGTTTGGCTAATTCTGGGGTTAAAGTAATCATTTGTACTCCTAAATAGGGATGAGCAACTTTCCCATCTCGTTGTAATTGAGCTGCGATCGCCTTGGCTTTGTCGATGGGGATGGCGAATCCAATCCCCATCGCATCTGCTCGAATCGCAGTATTAATCCCAATGACTTCTCCGAGAGAGTTCAATAACGGACCCCCTGAATTCCCCGGATTAATTGCTGCATCAGTTTGAATGAATTCTAGCCGCTTATCAGTAATCCCTACTTGAGCGCTAGAACGTTTTAAGGTGCTAATAATTCCCAAAGTTACAGTGTTGTCAAAACCCAAGGGATTACCCACAGCGATCGCCCAATCGCCAACGTGGAGACTATCAGAAGCGCCTAAAGGCGCAATAGGTAAATTATTACCAGCATTAATTTTGACTACTGCCAAATCTGTAACTTCATCAATGCCTTTAACTTTACCTTCAAAGGTGCGACCATCTTTCAGTCTTACTGTCACCTTATCAGCCTGATCGACCACATGAGCATTGGTGAGAACTAAACCACTCTTATCGATAATAAACCCAGAGCCTAAACCCCGCAATTGTTCGGTTGGTGATTGCTGTGGAAACCCTTCCCCAAAAAACCGCCGGAAAATGGGATCTTCTAAAACAGGGTCAACACGGCGAGTAATGGTTTTTTCTGTGTCAATCCTGACAACAGCTGGTCCTACACGTTTTACCGCTTGTGTCACAAAATTTTCAGTACCAATAGCAGCTATTGGGGATTTACTCGGACGCGTCAATACACTGGGAGCAGGTTCAGCTTGTGAGGGTAATACTTGTAAACAATTCAATGTCAACACAACGCCTAAAAATATGGCTAAAAAATGGGTAATCAGTTGGCGAGAATTAGCTAATTTTGCAAGTCGCATAGTTTTAACCTAATCTAGAAGCGTTAATTTGGGTGATCTGTGATCGATTAATGTACGGCTATTTTATTTTTACCCTTTTTTTCCATTCACAGACTACTAGACTAGGATGGAATTAATACCCAAACTAATTTCATCCTCCTATTTCGCTATTTTATGAGTGGTTCCGACATCTCAGATCCAGCCGTAGACGCAGATACTTACTCTATGGACGACCAGCAACAGCATATTCATCCATCAGGTGAGTTCCATTCCCATATTCATAGTGAAGCATCTCTACGACGAATTATTAATCGACTTTCACGCATAGAAGGACATGTGAGAGGAATTAAGACAATGGTACAGCAAAGTAGTCCATGTCCAGATGTTTTACTGCAAATTGCTGCTGTTAGGGGTGCTTTAGACCGAGTAGCCCGGATTGTTTTAGATGAACATTTGACTGAATGTATTGCTAGAGCGGGTAAAAATGGCAATATAGAACAGGAGGTGGAACTCCTAAAAAATGCTTTAGACAGATTTTTACCTTAACACGAAGCTTGAAAAAATATCAATTTCACTATCATTTAACTGTTAATCCTGACAAACCTGTGATTATTTTCCTACATGGGTTTATGGGTAATTTGGATGAATTTGATGCAGCGATAAAATTGTTATCTGCTGATTTCTCTTACCTCACGATTGACTTACCTGGACATGGGAAAACTCAAGTATTAGGTGATGACGATTGTTATCAGATGGAATCTACTGCTTTAGCCCTAATTAATTTATTAGATGATTTGGATGATTTGGATGATCTTAAGTCCCATCAACCAAACAAATATTTTTTGGTTGGTTATTCCATGGGAGGAAGATTAGCTTTATATTTAGCATTACACTTTCCCCAAAGATTTATCAAAGTGATTTTGGTATCAGCTTCTCCTGGTTTAGCTACAGATGAAGAAAGATTGGCTAGAAAGCAAAGCGATCTGCAAATAGCTCGGAAACTAAGCCGAAATACCGAAAAAAAGGACTTTGCTAATTTTCTTAATTATTGGTATAGTCAACCAATTTTTGGAAATATAAAAAACCATCCCCAATATCCGGAAATTATTCAAAGTCGCTTAAGGAATAACCCAGAACTATTGGCTAAATCTCTACAATTCATGAGTACTGGATGTCAACCTTCTCTATGGGAAAATCTGCAATATAATCACATACCTTTACTATTATTAGTTGGAGAATTAGATGAGAAATTTGTGGCGATTAACAACCAAATGAATCGTCAATGTAAATCCAGCAAGCTAGCCATATTTCCTCAAGTCTCCCATAGTATTCATTGGGAAAATTCTTTAGCTTTTACAGAATATATCAAAGATTTCTTCCAACCCCTACACCCTACACCCTACACCCTAGTTCTTCTTAATTCTTCAGCTAGTATTTTCCGATAGACTTGAGGTAGAAACTTAGTATTAGCATTAGTTTCTATCCCATATCCCAAGCTTGTCCAAGTGGGAGAAAGGAGTTGTAAAACCTGATTTAGTTTTCCCTGATGTAGTAAACCAGAGATATCCTTTCCCCAAAATCCCGCATCGCTTAACCAACCATAGATAACCGCATCCTGGTATTCTGGTTTAAAACTATAATTAGTCCATAACATTAATTTTTGTGGATGTGGGTGATAACGTGGAGCAATCTGATACCAAGTTGTATTGATAATTTGATATCTCCCCGCAGCGGTAGAGCAGCTACCTTGATTTGGACCCGCAAGAATCATTATACAGATTTCTGGATGATGGCTAAAATCACTAAATTGTTGACCCGAATACAACAGGGAATAAGGTCGGTTACTATTCGACTCACTCACTGATATTGTTCGCATTAAAGCACGAATATAAGGGTCACCTCCTTTCATTACTAAAGGAGGTTGCTTTTCTCTAAAGATGGGATCAAATGATGATAAATCTTGAGTAATATACCACTGAAACAAATATACAAAAATGAGTAACGCTGATATGGGCGCAATCAGTTTTTCTATACCTTTAAATTCAAAGTTTTTCAGAAATTGACACTCCTTATGTAATCTGTGCGAATAACTCCTTCATGCTTTTGACTTCAGCTTCAGGTTTAGAGATAATCTCTATAATTTTATTTTCTGCATTTGGCTCAAATAGCGATTCAACACAAACCTGTGCTACTTTTTGTCGAGGGATACTACCATCAAATAGCTTATCAGCAGATTGCATCACTATTGGGTCAGAATTATCTTCATTTTTCAAACCTCCAGGTCTGACTATTGTGTAAGTAAGTCCACTTTTTTGGATATACTCCTCAGCTTGCTTTTTCCAGAATAAAATTAACCAAAATAGGTTTAATGGATGGAAAAATTGGGAAACACAGAGGGAAGATACCAAGACAAATCGTTCGATTTTTTTGGATTTCGTTACCTCTACTAAATTTTTAATCCCCACAAAATCTACTTTATATGGACCTGTGAGGTCAAAGCTAGGTTTTGCACCAGCCGCACAAAGTACTACTGTGCTATCATCCAATGCAGTGAATAAATTCTCTGGTTGTAATATATCACCCACAACCAGCTCAATATCAGCAGGTAGAACCATTTTAGCTGCTTCGTAGTCTCGAACCAAAGCGCGAACGGGTATGTTACGTGCTCTCAACTCCTGAACTATGCGCTGACCTGTCCCACCTGTTGCGCCTACTACAAATGCTTTCATCAGAGTTTATCCCTAAACAACCTGAAAAATCTCAAAACTAGCAAGTTTAAATTATGCTGGCTCTTCAATTCTATTTTATTGACACTCTCAGGTCTAAAGACACTGAGATTCTGCTGACAGAATAGTTTTAGGTAAAACCCAAAGTCTAATTCTCGCTACGGCCGTCAAGCACCGTCTACTGAGTTGATCAAGTAAAATACCCAATCTTCCCGCTACTTTTCGTAAAATATTAGCTGCTCCATTCAAATCAGCGTTTACAATTGAGCCATCCGCCGATTGATACAAACCACGTTTAATTCGTTTTCCAGATGCTTTCCACCGGTCAGGTTTTTGACCATATTCAGGTAGGGAGTCTCCATCTAAAAAACTCGCTTTTGACGTGTAGGCTTCCTCTGTCACCTCAAATCTAATTCCGTGTAAATCACAAAGTTGTTTCAACCGATCTTTGAGTTTACCCAATGGCATTTGCACAAATTTTTGATTGTTCAAATTCCCTAGTTCAGCATTAATTTTAAATCCCTGATTCCATCCAATTACTAATGTCCCAATACCATATTTAATACAATGGTCAATAATCAACTTTGCAGCCTTATTGATGCCGTCCCTCATCTGATGATTACGTTTTCTGGTTGCGCTGTCTAACCAAGTATCCCAATGATCTTGTGGTTGACCTTCTTTACGAGTTGATACTTTCTTATTCCATAATTGATTCATCGCTTTCATTTGTCGCGCATCAATTAAAAATGAATTACCTAAAGTATCCACACAAGCAGCTAAATTATCTGCTGTACCCAGGTCAATTGATAATGCTTGATTGATATCCAGAGTATGTTGTGGTTTGTCTATCTCGTAAGATATTTCTAGGTAAAAAGCACCGTTTTTTGGGAGGATAGTAAACTCTTTAACCTTTGAATAATTAATGTTTGACGGTATTGGTAGGAAAAATTCAGCTATGCCAAACCAACGTTTAATAGTTAGTCCTAGAGCAAATCTCAGTTGACCATTTTCCAAAATTGGTCTACCCGCACCTGTATTATGATAAGCAACCTTAAACAGCTTTGAACCAGTCAAGTAATCTGGTGGTCTTGGTTTAAATACTAGCTGACCTCTAATGAATTTAGCTTTTAGTTCTTTGAATGAGTTAAAAGCTTCGGTAACGGATATCAGAGTTTGCTGTGCAACTACCGAGGGAAGTGAGCTAAACAAAGTGCTTTTTGCAATAGACTCTTCATAAATTAAGTCAAATTTACCAGTCAGTAACTTACCAGTTTTAAAAAGTGTTTGTCTGGCAAAATAGACCCCT
>Ga0116231_10001871_pt1 | contig 43709 bp, 33 predicted proteins | sample S1TSphgellanicum_2_FD_89695 | JGI IMG/M metagenome (GOLD analysis project Ga0116231, IMG submission 89695) | Host-associated microbial communities from peat moss isolated from Minnesota, USA - S1T2_Fd - Sphagnum magellanicum MG | ecosystem: Host-associated > Plants > Peat moss > Unclassified... | reverse complement strand
TTGAGCTATGCATTGGATTGGGTATGGCGGCTTGTATTGATGAAGGGAGATGGCAAGTCGGCGAAAGGAGGATCGGATCAGGATGACAAGGAAGATTTTGGGGAGGCTTCTGGGAGAAGCAACAGAGGTCCGAGAAAAAAAGATCAGAGGACCGTTTTGAAAAAAAGATTTTTTTGGCTGTGTAGAAGATAGAATCGAGATAGCTAGAAAAAGTATCAGGCGGTTTTGGGGAGAATGGATAGAAGAAAATACTCTGTAGTCAGGAGCGAGGCTTAGTTCTTTTTTTTCCGCTGCGTTGGGTAAATCTAGTCAAGCATCTGCTGCAGATGAACTTCAGGAGAGAGAGACGATGGGAGGTTTAAGCTAGATTGTTGAAGTTCTGTGATTTGGGAGAGAGCTTGTGCTTTCGGGTGTAATTACTTGGTGAATATTGGATGGAGTTGTTCTTTGGCTGGCATCCGCGAGTGTGCTAGCAAAACAAGAGTCTGTACTTTCGAAGGTCTGCATGTTGCTGTGTGTGTTCATGATGCGTAGTCTATAGACCTCGGGATTAGTAGATAGATCAGGTCCTTTGAGGAGTTTGGTGATGTCTGTGCAAGATGTCAGATTAGAACATGGTTATGGTGTAGCCCCAGGGGTTCGATGGTGTTGGCTGTAAGTTTGGACCCCTCCTTTTTGGTCACATTATCACTAAAAAAAAATGATTAAAAAAAGTAAACAACAACAACAAAAGATGATATCACATTATTAGTTTAAAAAAATTATCAAGAAGATAAAATAATAATATAAGAAGAAAAGATTAAGTTATTAATCAAAAAAAAAAATGATCTAGAAGAACAAACAACAATAAAAAAAAAGAAATCAAGTTATCAATAATAAAAATAATACTGATCAAGAACGACTAATAACAATAATAGAAGAAGATATTGTATTATTGATAAAAAAAAAAGAATGATTAAGAAGAACAAACAAAAAAAAAAATCAAATTATCGGTCAAGAAGATAATGATCAAGAAAAACAAATAACAACAAAATATGAAATCAGATTATTAATCGTAGAATATAATGATTTGGAAAAACAAGTAATAACAAAAAGAGATAACAAATTATCAATGAAAGAAGAGAATCACTAGGAAAAACAGGTAATAACAAAAGAAGAAAAAATCATTATCAATAAAAAAAGATAATGATTAAGAAGAATAAATAACAAGAAAAAAAAAACATATTATCAACCAAAGAAAAAAATGACCATCAAAAGAAAAAAATGGCATAAAAATAAAACAAATTATCAATTAAAAAAATAGAATCATAAGAAAGAACAAAAAATAGTAGAAAAATAAAATAAACAATAATATATTTTTAAATGTGCACATGGAGTGCATCAAATTCCCCATTCACATCACTTGGAGTGAGCTTGCACATCAAATTTGTAACATTGTTAAAAAAATCAAAAAATGTATTGAAGGAAACCAAACAATAAAATCATATTAGGTTATTTAACTTTAATACATGATTATTAAAGAGGAGAAATAACAACTATGACTATTGAAACACAATAAGACATTTCAAGTTTTGCAACTTGCCTTTATGACTATGTATTAGTTAGCATTGACATTTGCGACTAATGACTATTGAGTTGCTAAACCTATGTTGTTTCACCTATTTAGTCGCAAAAAACATATAGTTGCAAAGCCCAATCATCTTATCAACTAAGATTTTTTTATTCTATTATAATATTGAAATTCCATGTCATCATTGACATTAGTTTGACCTATAAAGTTCATGCCATGTCAACTTAATTGTTTTATTCAACAAAAAGTTATAAAATACGCCTTGATAGATGGATGACATGTGTCAAAAATATATAAACACATGTTCAATTATGAGTCATCACACATGAATAAAAGTCAACATAGTCTAACTTAAGTAACATCCTAACCAAAAGTTAGCCTAGCTTAGTTAGCCTAAGCTAAGTAACTAAGTTAAAACAAACTTCAATTTCCTAGCCTAGGTAGTCTAGATTAGGCTACCTAACCTAGATTAAATGGCCTAGGTATCATAAGTTGCAAGAATAAAGGATTGAACCCCTCACCTCCATTTTGGGGTTCAAATCTTCATCCATTGCACTACCACATTTTTAAATATTATGTCTATTAAACAAAAAATTGTAAAAATTTAAATTTTGGCTTCAAATTAAATCAAGCCACCTTAGGTTGACATAGGTCAACCTACCTACTACCTACCAACCTAACTTAGATTAACTTAGGTCTCTTTAGGTTGACTTATGATGAGTTAGGTCAACCTAAATTACCTACAAGCTTAGCCTAAGTTAATTTAAGCCTCCCTAGATGTTAAAAATAAATAAATTTAATCTAGCCTGGCTAGGATTATTTAGGCTCTAGGCTAGACTTAAATTAAACTAGGGTAAACATAGATTAAATTAGGCCGATCTAAGGTGGACATAGATTTAGTTAGTTTAAACATGGCTAAATTAATATATAAATTAAATTAAAAACAAATATTTAAGCTAAACATGGTTAAATATTGTTATGTATAACTAAATTAATATAATTTATATTTAAAACAATAATTTGGGCTAAACATGGTTATAGTAACATAAATGAAACTAAACATATTTTTTACGTTAAACATGGTTAAACAATGATAAACTAAATTAAATTTGAGTATTTAGGTTATATTTGGGTAAATTGTGATAAAATTATAAATTAAACTAGGTTATTTAAACTAAACTTGGCTAATAAAATGATTGGTCCTATGTAATTGTAATTGGTTGTTTAGTCATTTTTGTTAATTGCATCAGTCATAAGGTTGATTATTAGTTGTTAAATAAATTTTTAATCGTGTTGGAGATTATAGTTCCATAGGACAAGTCGTAAAAGACATGTTTTGGCATTATGAACACTTTTGATTAATCAATAAATGTAATTTTATTCAAATTAATGTTTTGAGTCATTATGTTGATTACTAGTTGTTAAAACCATTATTATTTATTTCATTAATTGTGTTGGACATTATAGTTGCATAAGACAAATCGTAAAAAATATGTTTTGACATTATGAAGATTTTAAAACAATTAGAAAATGCAAATTTATTGAAATTATTGTCATGCATCATTAAGTTGATTATTAATTGCTAAAAACATTCTTAGTCATTTCCTTAATCATGTTAGACATTGTAATTGCATAGGACAAGTCATAAAATGCATGTTTTGGCATTATGAACATTTTTTATCAATCAATAAATACAATTTTATTGAAATTAACATCATGAGTCATGAAGTTGATTACTAGTTGTAACACATTGTTGACACATGGCATGTCACATCATCATCATTAAAAATTGAATTGTTATTAGTTACAATTAGTCACAAAAAAAATGGTATTTTAAAATTTTTATTTTAAATCATTCAAATATATTAATATAAATTCAAAAAATATATATTTCCCCAAAAATTGAACAAGTTTTCATATTGACTATAGTTGCAAAACCATGATGCCACATGGCATTTTGATGTTATTTACAATTGCATAGTAATTTTTGTGACCAAGTAGTTATAAACATAGTAAAACAATAATGTTTTTTAAACCAGTCACAAAGCCCAAAATGTGTTGTGAAAGACCAAAATGTGTTGTGAAAGGCCTAAAAAGTTATTGACATAAAACATTGATTTGCTTGGCTAATTCTTGAAATAAGTTAAAAACCAACTTGTTTTTTACATCTTTGACACATGAAATTCATACATGAAAAGAAACTAACAAAACAATATGAAATGTATTTAACAAATTGGCTAAAGTAAATTAGATGTTAAAAGAAGATTATGCCTTTTTAACTTGGATTCAAAAACTATAAAAAAATTGAGCCTATGGATCACATTGTTTAAAGTTTGTCAATCAGTATAAATTAGATCAATTCCATGCATGCAATGTTCACATATCCAAAAAGTAGTTGAAAAAAGTCTTTGAAAATTTGAAATTCTTGTGAGAAGTTTTGAAATTTCCACGAGAAGACACATAAATTTTTGTGAGAAGCTCCCCATGTGGGCATTCATAGGCCTTACCACATCTCCACCATAAGCATTATTTGGGCTTATATACACTAGTTTCAATGAGGAACATTTATGATATAGTGCAAGACTTAGTAAAACTAAGTTTAGGCATGTAAATATGGACATGATAAAAATAACCTTCAATGTCATGGCCTTTTTTCTCCCTTCTCATGGAAAATTTGTGAGAATAGAAAAAAGGAATAAAAAAAAAACCATAAGTTCTAAAAAATTTGTGCGAAGACACATGTCCATGGTGGACATGTGCCCACCATGGACATAGTTTTTTGCACTAGACTATAGGGCTTTTATGATGAGGAGCTTACTAAAAACAAACAAGTAGGTAGGCCAATGAGTAAACATTTAAAAATTCAAAGGAGGTCAAATTTGCACACATTGTTTATTTGCTTTTAAACTTCAAAAAACATTTGTAGCCCTCCACCTAGCAATTGCAATGCTAGAAAAAATGTTTAATTCAATAAAGGGATGGGGGAAGATATGGGGTATCTGGTGTAAGAGGGCTCAATGTTCAGTGATGGGTGAATTACAATATATTAGGATTTCAAACTTAAATTTTTTGATCATTACATTTTTACTTTTGAAATATAAATAAGCTTTGTAAAAGCCTAGTCGGCGCATGCAACAAGTTTTAAATCACTCAAAATGGATTAAAAATGAAAAAAATATGGGGCTAAAATTGAAAAGGGCTTTAGAGTTTGTTTTTTCAAAAATTGAAACAAATTATCACTCATCTTCTTATTGTCTTTTATGTGTGGCTCCTTTATTTTTTATGTTCAAAGAACATGTGTAGCCTTCCAATTTGTGCCTATAATGGGGCTAAAATTGAAGAGGGCTTTAGAGTTTGTTTTTTCAAAAATTGAAGCAAATGATCATTCATCCTCTTCTTGTCTTTTATGTGTTGCTCCTTTATTTTTTATGCTCAAAGAACATGCGTAGCCTTCCAATTTGTGCCTCTAATGACACAAAAATCACTCAATTTGGTTAATGAACGAGGAAATATTGGAAAACATTTAATGATAGGTACATGTTCAATGATGGGTGGTTCACGTAATATATTTTCCTACTAATATATATCATTATATATATAATGATATTATTAGGTAATCATAAGATAATCACCTTGATGTTTGGTATTCCATTTATCTAAAAATCTAGAATTTTTCAATTTGTTTCATTGGTTCTTCCCTTCATTTATTCACCTACATTGCCTTTAAACATTCTTGTTCTCTTTAGTCTTTATGTTTGCTTGCATAGACCAAAGGAAACTTAAATGCTAAACTTCAAGACATCATGCAATGAATTTTTTCAAGGGTGGAACATTCAATGTAGGTGGATCATTTGCATACCCATCCAATATTTTACCTTAATATCCCTATTGATATAAAACTTGTTGACGAAAGGGAAGGTTTGTTTTTTTTCAATTGGTTGTAATGGGAGGGTTTTATCTTTCGATTTTTTGTTTCTTTTCTTCTTTTAACACAAAAGTCAAAAGATAAAACTCTTGGGGTTGGTGAAAAAGATTCAATATTTGTAGGGAAAAAGGCATGGAGTTTTGTTTGTTTGTTTTGTTTTGTTTTCGTTTTAATTTGTAAAGATGCATAATAAGAAGGTGATTCTAGTGCAACTAAAGTTGTTATATTACTAATATCATGCATGAACAAACTTGCTCTTGGGCTCACAACTTTAACACATGGCCCAACTTTATCCTTCCCACAACTTTGTCACAACCCATTGAGTTGCAATAGGTAGCACTTTGTTCTTAAATGGTTTTTCCCCATTTCTTTTCAATAAAAAATTACATAGTTTCTTGATTCTCATCTAAAAATAATTTTAAATTTGTAAATTTTCAACTATTTTTCATTGGTAAGTTTACAACCTTATATTAAAATTAAAGATGTCTCTTGATAATAGTTCTTTAGTTGCTAGTAAACAAATGAACCCTTGACCACCTTCTAAAACTCTAGAATGGACATTTGTTGAATGCATAAATCCACTTGCAAAACATGAAGTTCTTGGGAATCATGGCTTAAATATTGTGCAAAAGCATTTAAAGCAACACAAATAATAAAAATAAAAGAACATTTCTTAAGAATGTTTAACAAAATGGAGTTTTGTTTTTCAATTTCATAGGAAATTCTTCAACCATGAAAAGAACAAATTGCTAAAAAGAATTGGGCAAAAGAAAATTGGAAAGGCTTTTAGTAAGCAAAACTTTCATAAATTTCAACACAATCATTTTTTTTAAAAATCGGAATCTTCAAAAATGTGAATAAATGGATGAAAAAAATCAAAATTTTACATTGGATGTGGTATTCCTTTCAATATCATCAAATCAAGTCATTTTAAGAAATCCTAACTATTGTTGGACATTATGGCCTTCGATATGTTCATCCAAATTATGAAAAATTATAAACAACTTTAATAATGGAAGTGAAAATTGATTTGATGAAGGAATTGGATGTTTTGAAGGAAAGTTGAAAGGAAACTACATGTGAACTTGCTTGTGATGGTTATACAAATATCAATAACCTGTCGTTACTAAACATTCTTGTGTGCTCTATTTTTGTAGGTAGTTGATACAACTAGGAAGGACAAGGCGGTTGCATACAGTGTTGATACTATTTGTCCAACAACTAAGAAAGTGCATAATGAAAGTTTTATGCTTGAATGGTTATTGATAATGCAACAATGTGCAAAAGTGTTGGATGGATTTTACATCAATATATAACTTCATATCACTTGTAGTGGCCACACAATCCATGGCATTGATTTTGTCCTCAAAGACATAGGAAAAATATAATGGATTGTTGGAATTGTCAAAAGAAGCTAAATCTAACACAAAATTTATAAACAATAATCGTAAAACCCATTGTTTAAAGAATTTTCAAGCAAGGAAAATAATTTAGAATTATTGAGACCAAGGTACACACAATTTGGAACAAATTTTGTTATGTTGCAAAATTTGCAAAAAGTTAAAATACCAATGCAACAAATGATAAGTTGGTTTAGAAGAAAAAAATGATGTAGAATGTACATTTTTGAACAATAAATTTTGAAATTTTTTAACAATAATTGTTAAAGTGATTAAATCTATATTTAATTTGATGAGGTTTGTTGATTTTGGAAAAGTTTTATGATTGTTATGATAAATTAATTGAGAAAATCAATGCATGGAAGGGTTAACATTAGAAAAACAAAAAAACATTGTTAGTTTATTAATGATGAATGATTTTTTATCCACACCATAGTACCTTAACGTATTTGGAACTAATTAAATCATTTTTTAAATTGTCAAAACATTAAATAGCTAATTGCAAAAAATGTTAAAATTTCAAATTTTTGTGACAACAAGCAAGTCCAAGTTTCATTCACATTCAAAGGAGTCTTGTTGTATGGTATTTTGGTTTCGAGAGACATTATTTCCTAATTCCTCTATGGAAATGGTCAATCATCATCTTTATTATCCCCTTTCTTTTTTATTGGTGCAAAAAGACCAACTACGTCATGAATATGAGACTATATTGCTCATAAGGTGAAGATGGTTGGTAGATTTGTTACTATTTCATAGAGTCATGGGAGTAGTTCCATTTCAATGGCATAATGGACTTTATTTGTAATCAAGAAATGTAGCAAATGAGTGGTGTTCATCAAAATGGATGAAAAATATTTTTTCATTCATCCTAAAAATATAAATAACTTTATATTGCAGATTGAAAACATTGAAAAATAATATTTAATGTGCTAAAGTGCATTTAAAAAAAAATAATTTAGCATTCAGGTGGTAAATCCATTTGGTTACTATGATAATCTAATGCATTGTCTAGGAATGGTTTCAAATGCAAAATTGAGAGGCAAAGGACAAGAAAAGGATAAAGAAATCATGATTGGGATTGTGAAAAATTGAAGAGTTTTTTTTCTTTTCTTTTCCCCTCTAATATATGTGATCAAGTTAATATAGAAAATAACTTGCTCATTATAGGAAGATGGAGGGACTTTTTGTAAACCTAGTGACATTTTTGGTTGCCAAGGAAACGTTTGTTCATATTTGGTGGACATTGTGTATTTTGTTCATACTAGTGTAAACCTAGTGCAAAAAGCACCCCAAAAAAAAAGTTTAACAGAAAAAAAAAACAAAACCCAACAAAAAAAAAAAAACAAAGGTCCGGGCAGTTTAACTGACTGAAAACAAAACCTATCAATCCAAAAAAAAAAAGGTCCGTGCTGGCCTGGGCAGTGCCCAGAAACTGCACGGACAGATGGACAGACATACATACATACATACATGTAACTTTAATATATAAGATGGATTAGAAATTCCAAATTTGCAAGGCTTTGTGATTAAAATTTTAAGTCAAGTCACAATAACACCTACATGTGAAAGAAATTGGAGCACATTTAAATTCATACATAGCCAAAATAAAAAGAAAAATAAAATTGATTACTGAAAGGGCTACAAATTTAGTATTTGTAGTTTATGACTAAAAGATATTTTTTTGGATAAAAGGGATAGAGAAGAATTTCATAGAATGCACAAGTGATAATGACAAGTAGATATTTAGGGTTATGGTAACCCTACATGGAGAAGTTGTGTTCAAGTGATTCTTTTAAATTCTTGTCATCTAGTGTTCTTGTTAGGCCATGAGAGGATAAAATGGAGTAAAGATGCATTAGAGAATTGGAAGGAGGATATCTTCAATGGGTCAGACCTTAAGAGCTTTCCTCAAGCTTGGCTCACTGAAACTTATTACAAGCATTCCTTGAGCATAGGACAACAACAGGTAAGAAGGTTTAACAATCTGAGAAGGAATTTGCAGTCACCCTGAAATCATTCTTCCTCTAGCAGAAAATAGGTGACTATATACAACTTCAACAAACCATGAGTAAAGACTTTAACACTATGAGTGCATCCTTGTTGTGAGAATTTTGGTGCCGAACCATTTAAAACTTGATTTCTTTGCCACTCCTTGATTATGTCAATGTTGTATGACATTCCTTCCATTACTATTTGGAGAAGTGTGAAAACATGGTAAAATATGCCAAAAAAATAGTCATGCACATGTAGTCACAATCACATTTATGGCATAAATATGAAAAAACCTATTCAAAACTTCTTTAACTTTCACTTTGAAGCAATGGTGCACTCCATTGAGTTTATGATAAGCTACACATAAAATGTGAGGAATTTTCATATAAGAAAAATGGATGAAAAATATGTTATAGACTAGTTGGGTTTTCAAATTTTCCAACATACTTTTATATGAGAACTTTAATAAATTATGACTATGATCTAAAAAAATTTAAAACAAATTAATACATATTAGTGTCTATCCATTTCAAAGTACAAAAAATTCAATTACAATTATACTTTCGTCATACTTTCATATACTTGAAACAAGAGCATGACACCTATTTTCTTGTACTTGTATTTTTAAAAATGTACTTAAATGCATATTAAAACACACAATTATTCAATATTATACAATGAAATCAAAGATCTTCTTTTTATTGATCATTGAAGTAAAAAATATTCATGAGTTCAATGTATTAAAGTTTAATTTATGGATATTTTCCACCAAAAAAAAAAAAAACATTCTTCATTGCATACTTTACCATGCTTTCACCCATAAATGTTTAGAATGGCCGAAACATCATCTAAAGAACTAATATTTTGATAGCTCTAGGTTGATTGTTTTGCATTTCGATGTGTTGATTACACATTTGCTTTCACATACATTTCATTTATGGAGCATATCTTTTCGCCAATTATAGCAGCAAATTTTGTAATCTTCGAATAGGTACCTTCTAAGTGATGAAAACATCCAAAATTTATTCCATAATCCCATGTTTCAGACCATCTTTTATTATTGGACATTTGCCCACCATCTAACCTTGTTGATGGCAATGTCTGCATCATATTGAAAACACACGTTTGGAATGTTAATTTAATGCTTGATTTATTTGTTGATAATCCGGTCATTCCACCATTCTAGTTATGTTGACTAAGTATCCACTCCTAAATTGTTGTATTTGGTTGGAATGTTAGGTTTTCTTCGCCTACCAATAACTGCATCCAAGATTGGTGTATTTGTGGAAAATGATTAATGCATTACATGTTGGGTTGGGGTTTGGTGAAACACCTAGGTAGTTTTCCCAAGTTCCTTTCTGACTTGGTTTGCTTGTTCAGGTAGACAATGATCATCATATAATGCATTTTTCCTGTTAATTCTTCCAATGTTTCCTCCCATTCTTTTGGTGGTTTGTAGTGGGGTGGAATATTAAATTGCCAAGTTGGAATATTAGCAACATGTTTGGTTACAGATTTGTTACTTGTTGCCATTTCCATACTCTTGTTCCTTGTTGAATCTTACATATTTGAGTGTTGTGGATGGCGAAGTCCCTATTCCTTTCCACTCAACACCTATTGCCTTAGACTTGAAGATTCATAATCAAGTTTTCCAAATTGCTTTTGGAATCTAAACAACCTTCCATACATAATTCCCTCTTAGAGTTTCATGTTTCATTGTTGCTACAATTTGTGGCTCTTTAGGTCTAGTTTTGTCCATTAAAACAATAATATATCCAATAGGTCTTTTTTCAATTCTTGGCATCTATAGATCCAAATGATGTGCACACACAGAGGTCAACAATTCTAACCTTGCACGCCTTTGTATCAATGCATCATTTGTACAATATTCTTTTTTTTGACTTCATTCTTCTACCTAGTCCAATTATCTTTGTAGACTTTTGGTAATCATTTTGTGGATTTTACCTTTTTTCAAAATTTTAAACTTCAATTTCTTCTTAAACATAGTCTTTTTGGCATCTACCCTTTAAAAATCTTGTTTTGCAATTAAATTTATTGATCAAGAATGTGAAGAGTTAGAAAAAAAAATCATCAAAATGTCCCATCTATTTACTAGTACAACTATTTGAACAAAAACCAAAAACAAAAAAAATCAATAAATAAAATTATGAAAATTGCCCTTGAAATCATCCCAAGGATGGTTGCCAAATGGGAAGTGCACAATTTTGATCATGTACATTTGTTTTCAAGAATTTCTAATTCAACAAAACCTATACCTACATGGTTTTATTAGAACTACTTCTACTTCATTGTACAGATAAAAAAAAATCCTAGCATATTTTTGGAAGCACACAAAACATGTTCCTAAATCCCAAGTTCATTTCTAATTATAAAGTATCAAATATCAATTTTTAAAACCCCATGTTCAATGCATATCAAAATTTGAAGAGAGGAAACAAAAGGGGAAACAATTAACTACCACTTACTCCCTACCTAATTAATTGACTAACTAGGTATTCAACCCTTAACAACCGCCACCACCTCCTTTGCCTCCCATTAATGCCTCCACCTCCCTTTCTTGCATATCTTCCTTTAGGTTCACTTTGAAGTCCTCATTATTCATGAATGCGTAAGCACCTCCCACTTGCTTATTGGTGATGTACTTAATTCCTTCCAAGCCTTCCCCAAGCCTTCACATTATATATTCCTATTTCCACCTCAAGCTCATGAGTATCTCAACTTTTTCACATCCAAATGAAAAATCAATGAAGAGTTGACCATGAAGCCCCACTCTATTATAATGACCTAACCCCCTAATCTAAACCTATGAACAATTTCTAGGACTTGATCTGTTCCAACTATTCCTCCCCTTTACCCAATAAATTAACTAGTCTAAGGCAAGATAAGGTGATCGGGCTATCTTTTATAGGTTAACTAACCCACTTCCTCCCATCCTACCCAAGCCACCATTCCGTAGAATCTAAGGTATCTTAGACTTTACTTTAACCCTGTTAAACTATGATTTCCTTCCCCCCAAAATTCTTATCCTTTTCAGTCTACATTCCTTATTTCACCTAAACTCCCACAAAATGGGTCATACCTTTTAACAAAATTCATTCAAGTTAATTTCTACCCAACAATGCAATTGTGGGAGGGTTGGAGGTTTTTTCAAGTTTTAATTCCAATTTTTATGTAGGTTTTGTTTTTTTCAAGTTCCATTCAATTTCAAAATGTGTCAATTTCAAGATTCAAGGTATTTTTTTGTTTGTAAAATTGAGTTTTGAGTTGTTTTATGGGTTTGTTGTGTGCATGGCCAACAAACATACCTATTCAAACACACATCTATTTATATACATCATTCGTTCATATTCTTTTTGCATCTTACATTTTTTTGGATAGTGAAGGAAAGGGAAAAAAATTTACCATCTTTAGCTTAATGCATTGTCAAACCTAAATAACTTGCCTTCAAGTCAAGAAAATTAATAAACATTTCAATGCCATTCTCAAGAGCTAATAAGGAACCCAAATTAAAGTTGTGAGTCATGATAATCTTCCTTTCACTCTAAAACTTTATAACTCGAAAAACATGTTGAATTGTAATGTGGTCAAGGAAATGACAATTTTTGCTAGACCAAACCTTAATGTTTGTAAGTTCCATGTTTGAATTGGAGTCAATATTTGGTCTATTGTCCTTTGTGGTCTAGACATGAGACAACCACAAAAATCTAATAAAAGATCGATGGCTGAAACCATCACAGGGGAGACAAAAAGGGAAGGCCAAAGGACGTTCAATTCGCAAGAACCAAAAAAAGGGAGAAAGTTAGTCCCTCTCATGGTACAAAACTATTTCACCCACAACCCTTCTAGTGTCCCCTACATACAAATCATGAGATATAATAATAATGGGAGGTCTAGAACAAGCATCACTTGCCAACACAATCTTCCTCTCTATAACAAAGGCTAAAACATGTTGAAGATCAATACTAACATGCTACTTGAAAAATTAAATGCAAAAATATAAGGATAAATGATCTCTGGATCATCTATTGTGGAAAAGATAGGCACACTCCCTGATGAAACAATCCATATCATGCTCGGGTGCACCATGTACTTCCATGGCCATCGGAATAAAGTGGTGCCTTTCATGAAGCCCTTTATACTTGCAAATTTTAGCAATTTGTTAAGTTTTGTAGTTGCACTTGTTGGTTGACTAATGACATTTGAAGCCATTGTTTCTCACATTGGGTCAGTAACCACCACATTAGCAACGAAAACCTAGTCCTCTCGGGTCATGTAAAGATTAGTTCATAATGAAACTCTTGATGTAAGGGTGTACCCTTCTTCTCCCCATACAGAGCATGCCCACTCTTTTAGGCGAAGGCACACATGACGTTTCGGATGGCATCATGTGTGGCCATCCGTTAACCTCCAAATGGGCAACAAGCTAAGTGTGTGCCATATGTGTCCAACTCATGTCCACATTCACATGTGAAAAGACTAGATGTCAGGGACTAAATCAAACCAAGACGAAAATGCAACGTTGAAATGAAAGTAGAGTGTGCGATGTGAAACAAACAAATAGATGGCCTAACAACCAACCATAGCCCCCTTACTCGAATAAGAATGAATGTGAACTTTGGATGCTAAGGAAATGGAGTGATATCCAAGATAGACTTAAGGGATGTGTCTGGGACTTTAAAGAAAAACTTTGTTCAACCCTAAATAACAATCTATGGAAGGAATAGGAAAAGCCCTAATGAGCCAAAACCCACTTAAAGGGAATCCTTCAAAAATAGTCTATAGGGCACTTTTGAGAACATTTAACAAATAATCCAATGGGCACCTTTGAAAACTCTTCAAAAAGAATCCAAATAACACCTTTTGAAAAATCCTCAAAAACAATCAAGATAACACCTTTTGAAAAACCCTTAATAATTCATAGAGACTTGGTATATTAAAGGTTTCATGGAAAACTTACTCACATTTTCAGCCTTTGATGTTCATTATTATAATTAATGAAAATTTTGCCACCAAAATGGCTTTAGTCCCTTGAGATACTCAAATGGGTTTCCTGCGATAATTAGGTAACCTACTTAGCTTTTATAGGTATCTATGTAATCCATGTAATAGTTTGGTGGCCTATGTATGTAAGTAGTTTAAATAATTGGGTCTTTATGTAAATAGGTTGGGGTCTAAGTAGGGGGGTAGGTAACCTAGGTAGGTGAATAAATAGATAGGTAAGTTGGGGGCCTAGGTAGGATGATAGGTAGTTTAGATAGGTGGGCAAGTAAGTTGGTAAATAAGATAGTAGGTAGCTTAAGTAAAAAAGTAAGTAGCCTAGGCAAGTGGGTAAATATGTAGGTAGGTATATCTCCTAGGTAGATCCTTAAGTAAGCTCCTTAATAGACTTCCTAGGTTAGTAAGTAGACCTTTTAGGTAGACTAGATAAGCTCCCTATGTAAATCTTTTAGGTAAATCCCTAATTTCTGTGGGTAGATTCCTTAGGTAATTACTTAGATCCGTTAGGTAACCCCTAGGTAGAAGGCTTAAGTAAACCCCTTATGTAAGCAAGGTGTGTAGCAAAACATTTGTTCCCTCAAAAACTAACCTAGTTTCCACCCCGTATTTTGAATTGAGGTTTCAATTTATGGACTTTAAGGAAATATCACTACTACAATTCATAATTTTTTAAATTGGAGAATCTAATAAAAAAGGACCCCATTTGGATAGGTGTAAAAAAAACCATCTTATCAATTTGGACAAATTGATTTGGACATGTCTAGCATGATTGGGCGGTCTTTTTGACTAGTAGAATGTGATTATTTGATTAATGGATAGTGGACCATTTGACTAGTCAAATTTCTACCCTATTCTTTTTTGGATTATTACCAAAAATAATATTAATGTGTTGGTAAGTAGGTAGCTAGTATATAGGTTTAAGTAGGTTGTAAAAAAACAAGTAAGTAGGTAAGTAGCTTAGCTTATCTAAGCTAACTTAACTTTCTTAACCTACCTATTCTAATCCTTTAAACATATGTTACAAATATTAGGAATTGAACCCTTCACCTCCCCAATGATACTCCAAATCCTTATCAATGGACTACACTTTCCAAAGTTGACAAAACTTGTCATGTTGTTTATTTCACATCTCTAGTTATTTCATTAAGTAAGAAAATTAAGTAATTAATAGGTAGGTTGCATGATGGTTGGTAGGTAAAGGGGGTAAGTAAATAAGTAGCTTGTAGTCCATAGGAGGTAGCTGATAGGTAAATAGGTAATTAAGTACGTAAGTAAATTGGTAGGTCTAGGTAGTAAGGTAAGTAGGTTGTAAAAGGTAGATAGGTAGGTTTTTAAGATTGATTTTTTATTTTTTCGTTTGGACAAAGTAAGAAAAAATAATAATGGTTAAAGTTGGTTACTTTTGTATGAAACAAAGGATGATATGGGATATTGTTGTAATGTTTCCATTTCATTAAATTTATCCCATATCCTTTATTAACAAGTTCAACTTTACAAATTATAGAACTAGATGAAATAATATTAATCTACACAAAATACATGCATTAAGTATGTTCAAAGTGTAAGTACCACTTATGACAAGCCAATAAAAAAGGCTTGTGACCAAAAAAATAAATAGGATCTTACTTACTTACTTACTTAAACCTATTTACCTGCCTTGCCTATCCACCTACCTACTTGAGCTTCTAGCTTAATAGGTTACATAGTTTAAGTAGCATGGTTTAGGTTGTTAATTAGGGTTTTAACTTAAGCAAGGTTCATAGACTATGTTAATAAATAGATAGCTAGATTGTCAACGTGACTTTCTTAAGTTTAAACATGTTTCTAGGTGTGTACCATTAGCAATTGTAACCATTGTTTAATTTTTAAAATTTTGGATTATAAGAGAAATAAATATTACAATTTTTTTTAAAAATATAATTTAAATTTATTGTGAATACATTACATACATATCATAAGGATTTGAAATCAATCTAATGAGTAAAAATTACATATTTTACACTTTTAAAAACTTGTAACCATGATTACTTAAAAATAATTTTGACATTAAAAGGACATGACATAAAATCCATACAATATTTTTTTACGACATTTTTTTGGATTTTTTTGATATACACCTTAACATAATAGTATGAAAAAAATCCTTAAAAAATTTAATATTTTTAAAAAGATATATGAAAAAAATTTAAGAATATTATTTTCAAAAAATAATAAAAAAGCAATGGTAAGGGGACACATGTGGCTCCTTATAGTGTGGTTGGACTTGTTTACATTTCATAAGTCAATTCAATTATATTTTCTCACCATAGTAATAAAAATCACTTGATTAATGACATAAATTACTTTGAACATCATTATTACTAGTAATATAATCCACAAGTCCAATATTACTACATAGGCAAGTAGTAATATGTGACCTATATTACCACAAACATAACAATATGTGTAGTGATATATGTCATGTTTTGGTATAATGTCTGTTCCCTACACCAAATCATACAAGGTGGAAAACATCATTGAATTGAAATATACAACTACTAAACAACAAAGTTCAAATATGATATAAAGACTATTTTAATCATTTGCAAAACTTTCACAACAAAAACTTAGGTTAAATCAACATTACATGACTTGAGCAAGATGTTTGATTTCCAAGTGGCTCTATTTTCCATGGCATTTTAGTTTTAATAGATGTTATGCTTTTGGAAGGCTTGCATCTAGAACTTAGAAAGGACTTTGGACCAAGACCTTGCAAAAATGTCTATACATGAGGTTCACATTAAGTAGGATGCTAAAGAGGTCAAACATCAAATAGTTCTTCAATGATCTTCTCATGTAGATCTAACAATTTAATTGATTAAGTTGGAATGTAATGGTAATGCAATGGCATGCTAACAAGGTTGGTTCAACAACTAAAGGCCTGATATCATTCAGACTTTTGGTAGGTGAAGAACACATCTTCATCAAAAACATTTTCCTCATATTTTTCCAAAATGAGTGTCCTTTTCAAGGTTTTCCAAATAACTTCATTAACATTTTCCATGTGCATCTTTTTTCATAGCATGTTTACACATGTTTTGACAGCATGTTTGCACATGTTGTGGGGAATGTAATTCCTATGACAATCACCCCAAATTCTGAATTTAGGTTCACAATGGCCTAAACACACCATAATCTTGTTTCATTCAATCCTATCACATTTTAAAACACCAAGCATCTCACCTTCCATACAATGAGATTTTTCAAATCAAATTGTAAAATGTTAACTTGAGGAATGTCAAAACAGAATAATGATTGTGATAATGCACATTGCACAATGTGCACAAACCTTAGGTTTAAGGTTAAAGGGTTTTGACCTAATGGATTAGCAAGAAACATTTGCGCACATAGTCAATGGTATAGATGCAATTACTTTAACATTTCAAAATAACTGAAATATATGGTTTAGATGAAATATTGCCAAGTTATGAAATTCAAACTTTATTGGTTTCAATTTCCACAACATCAATCATGATTTTTCACATGTGGTTAAATTATGTTACTCTTGGTCATAAATGTGTAATTAATAATTTTAAATATGGAAATTTAAAAAAAGTACAAATAAAATTTCAAAATAAAATTGTATAATAAAAAAATGTTCATATGCAACAAGTTCATTGTTCTAAAGATATGTTATATTGCACATGTGTTTAAAACACCTAAAAATAATTTTAAATTGGTCAATTTTTCCATTATGATGCCCAATTACGCACTCACTAAGGACAAAAAAACAGTTGTTACACCCATGTTGAGTCCTTTTACATCACATATCTTTATTATTTATTTTTCATACTTTGGAATTTAACAATTTACTAAGTAACAATCATATGGGAATGTAAATTAAATGTAATATTTTATCACCATGGTAATTTTGAAACTACAATATTAAAAAAAAAAAATAGTTGTTACACCATGATTGGCTCATTTATGCAGAAATGCACCTGACCATCAATAGGAATTCCTTTCTCAAACCCCTGATTACTCTTCAGAACCAATGCTTCTCTCTTGGAGTTCAGACATTAGTAGGTACTGTCTTTTGAAACCTCAAAACCATTCTTTCTTCCCACATATATTCCCACAATCACATAATCAAGCTAGTCTAAAATCTAGATTGCCACTCTAATTGTTCACACAAAACCCTTAGTGTGCCTCATCATCTCTTTTAATGTGACCCCTAATTATCATTATTTTTACACCTAAGTTCCTCCTCTAAAGCATATGGCGTAGCAAAATTGCATAGCTCCAAAGAGAAAACAACATTTATAATGATCTTCTTGAACATTCTTCCCAAACTGTGTATCTAGAGTCCACAAAACCATTTACTTTTTATAACAAAGAAAGCCAAATAGTGCAACAAAGGAAAATTCACTTAGTTCCATCATTTTGCTTGGAATGCATCAAGAACACCATACTTATACAAGAAACCTCAAAGCTCCCTAATTCGGATCATCCAAACAACATCGTAACACATCCAACATCAAAGAACAAGAAGACACCACCCACTGCTAAACACTCTCAAAACCAAAAAATCACCATAACAACACCATCTCCCATATCGTAAAAGAAAACGACAAAACAAAAATGAAAAGCTAACTGTCCACAAGATCTTTCCCCATCACCATCCCATCAACATCAACTGTCGAAAGTTTGTCGCTTTCTGGCTTTGGGTGGTTGAGGTGATGATGTTTCATCCATTTAGGGTTTCATCAACCCTAATTTTGGGTCGCACATCCTTCATGATGCATCGGTAAGTGGCCACGTTCACTCTGGCCAGTTATTTTTGTAACTTATGCCGGCTAACTAGCTTGTCGAGACTCGAGCCGTCCGAGACTCCAAACTGTTGCCAAATACAAGCCCCAAAAGAGAGAGAGCAAGACTCGAGCCATCAGAGACTCCAAACTGTTGCCAAATACAAGCCCCAATAGAGAGAGGGCAAGACTCGAGCCATCCGAGACTGTTGCCAAATACAAGCCCCAAAAGAGAGAGAGCAAGACTCGAGCCATCCGAGACTCCAAACTGTTGCCAAATACAAGCCCCAAAAGAGAGAGAGCAGCAAACGGCGGGAGCGTTCAGACGGCGATGATCCTCACTTGCGCCACATATAAATATATGATACAAGTGCTGCAATGAGTCAGTCATTTGCGGATGTTGCATGAGTTTGGCTTCTTTGATGTGTACATGACGCGAACACCATCGCCTGCATGAGCAGAGATTCATTATTTTTTAGTTGTAGACTTCCAGTAGCCGCAGGAGCCAGGAGTGAGGAACTACAGAATTGTTAGACCCGCTCCTAGCTAGATCGATCTTATAGAGAATTCGGAGGTATTGAGATTGTAATTGCATCTACCCATTGCAGACTTGTTTTATAGATAGTTTTGCAAGTACATGGAGAATCGTGATCGTGATTTTCTGCCCGTTGACGATCATGCAAATGAGGCGGCCGCTGCTGCGGCTGGGCTACGGGTTGGAGCGGATAATCTAGATCTAGCATCGCCGGATTCATCGTTGGTGTCAGTTATTCTGCCAGTAGTTGCACGAGGTCCAGCGCTTCCGATCTCTTGGGAATGGACACCCCCGTCCATTCCCCCGAGGTCAATCCTGACTCCAGGCCACGCGGTAGCCATATTGATGCAATTAAGTCGCGCGCCTCCTCTGAATGCAGGTACCTTTTCGACCGAAGTGGTACTAGACGCGAGCTTGTCCCACACTGCCACGACCAACGTGGTACAATGGCCAAGACGACGTATAAGCTGCCGTGATCTGCACGGTATTGCACGGAGAAACAGAATCCGGGCCTTGAAAACTGCTCAATGGCCGCCAGGGACACACTGTCCGGATGCACCCGCGAGCAGTTCAACCAGCCAACGGTATGGAGATCTAACTTCTCATCCAGATCGGCGTGTTGCATTTCGGCATCGAGATTCAACACGACCGATCAGGCACCTCGTGAACAATCGGCTTCAGCGACCTGATGCTAATTATATATATAGATCAAGCCGCCCGATGGACCAGCCAGGTATTGTAACACCACAGCAGCATCAGAGAGAAGACCCAGCGAGACAGCAACGGGACCTACAACGTTACATCGACTGGCACTGGTCCCGGCGTTTCCCACATCCTACCTGGGCGCAGTCGTTGCCTGACTCCTGGCAACATGCAGAGTGGCAGCCCCAGAGGCAACATCATGATGTGGAGCTCCGGAGGGAGCCGGCGGTACTTGAAGCTGGGTGGTCGATGTTCGGGATGCGACAACGTCATCACGACGTCATTCTGGTGGAATCAGGATGGGCCACGCCGCTGCATGACTTTCCGGTGGAATCAGAATGGGACAGGCCGCAGCCGGTCCAGCAGCCGGCCAGCTGGCCCCCTTTGGAATCAGACTCCGCTGCAGCAGTTGCTGATAGTCAGGATGAGGTTCCGGCAGATCAGGCCTCAGATGGTGAACTAGATAGTGTGCACAATGATGATCCGTAGAGGCGCCGCTCGTGAGCAATTCCTGTGCAATAAGATCATCAGCATCTTGTACCTAGCTAGCTGCAAGACACCTCTTGCTATGATCTATCTGCTGCTGAAAGTGCAGACTTTCAGGTCATGTCTAATAGCACCGGTGTCTATAGTCTAGTGCACGCCACTGATCTTTGGACCCAATAACTTACTCAATTAGACATGATCTATGTTGGGTTTTTGGAAGCAATGGGAAACACTAGCACTCCAGATGGAACTTGCGTGACCACAATCCCAATTACTCCTGTAATCAGTTCTTGCTGCATGCTGCAATCAAATTCTCTTTACTTCATTAAGGTCTGCCAGGGTGGTAGCAGATTATGTCATTTTTTTACCGCATTATATGACATAATCTTCTAGTGATGATCTTATAGTGCTTTTGAATGTGAATAATTGCCACGTTTGCAGCACCTCTGAGATGAGTTCTCTGCTAATCATTCATCAGGAGATCATTGCAGTTTCTCCTTAGCCAATTTAAGCAAACAGTAAGGTCTGGGGTGGCAGACTATGTCATTTAGTTAGTCCCACATTATATAGCATAATCTTCAGGTGATGATTATAGGGTCCTAACATTAACCCAAAATTTGTGTCTGTTGCACATGAATTTTATTTTATTTGTAACCCCTTGAATCTGCCACCCCAGACCTTAATGCCATGGAATGCTCTCACCCTTGTCCATTATGTTGGGTGCATCACCCAGCTCACCCTAAGGAGCTTGCCTGGCACCTCACCCAACATAATGGGCAGGGTTGCTCCAGAGGACAAATTGGCCTCAAAGCTACCACTAAACTCTAGGTCTCTCTTCCAGGGAGAAAAAATCATCCATGGTCCTCAGGTTAGAAATTCAAGAAATGACGAAATCTGAATCCAATCTCACAATGTGCAACATTTGCTATCAGAATCCGTTTAGAAATTTATGCAAATCAAAACCCTATCAATACAATGCTTAAGAGAAAAATTCCATGCACTTTTTTCATCCATGAGCAATATAGAAGATTCAAACACCTATGATGACACTTTTGACTTTTCGAACTTTGATGCATTTAATATTGAAGAGATTATTGAGGAGATGCAACTATTATATTTAAGTCCGGACTAATCATGTTAGAGCTTTGTCATCGCTGCCAGTCCTTTGTGCTATTGGCATCTTGTTTTACTGATACTTGAGGTATGTGTCTGATGCAAAGCTTTCACCTTAAGATTTTTGCAACTCTATGTACTCTTTGGATTGTATGCAAGAACTTCACTGCCAAAATTTAAAAGAAGGGGATTGGTCAGCGTTAGTTCAATGGATTATTTGATATTCATAAGACAATTATTATTTTATTAATGGCATTACACAACTTTACAGAAGATATCAAGTTTGCTGCCATTGTTTTGTACCGTGGGCTTTAGGGCTGATCACAGTATGTGTAAATACTTTGCTAATTAGATTCTAGCATGCACCAGGACAAGGAAAAAATAAAAATTCTTTGCCTATGCAGCATGGCAATTCTAGTCCTCACATTTGAATGTCTTCACAACTAGGATTTTAGTCATTGTGTTTACCAGCATGTTTACATTCATGTTGACATGAATGTTGTGGGCTATTTCTTGTTATAAGGCTGACACAACTGTGTTCACATGTTTGAGCTCTGAGTGCAAATGGGCATTCATCCTAGGGAAGTTGAGTTGTAGCACCATTGTTTGTAGCAAAATCTATGTATGACTAATGACTTTTGATCTACATGTGAAAGTGTTTTGGTAGTTAAATTCTGGTAGGGTGAAGGAAAAACCAATGATGGTGAACCCATCCTTGGATGGTACCACTAGGAACCACCTCAAAGAATAGTAAAGGAACCAAAAACAACCAAATCATTTTTTTAAACTCTTTTTAAAAAACGTTTTCACAATTATATATATATATATATATATATATATTAATTGTATGCTCTAATATATGGCTTGAAGTTTATTTGGGAATTTTTAGAATTGATTTTTTTTTAAATTTTATATTCTTAATTAAAATGGCCCCTTAAAAATTTGACAGCTTCACCTTTGGAAATTCATAATTAATTCATATTTAATCAATTAATTGTCAAATAAAAACCTAAAAACAAAATGACTTCCAAATTACCTTAGAAAAAAATTCATAAATCATGTTCCAAATTTTTGTTCCTGGCTAAAAAGTTCAAGGAAAAAAATAGGTGCTATGTTTTTAAAACTTTTTTTAAATGCAATGATTAGGAACATCAAAATACAATATATTTTTGATATTATTGAGATTTCAAAATCTATGGAATCTAATAAATGTATTCAAATTATTTTTTATGAAAATATTCATTTAAGTGTTTCCTATGATTTTTCAAAATTTGATGGGTCCAAGAAAATTAAGGTGTGACATTCCTAGTGGTACCACCCAAGGATAGGACTTCCCATCATGAAGATAATAGTTCATTTGGACATAGATTATCTTTGAAGACTTTGGCCTTAGGCTTTGGATGCTCCTAGGATTATGCACCTTTTACATATCCATTCAATTTTTATTGCTTCCTACTCCCTTTTTTGCACTATGTTAAATGAGGGTAATTGATGTTAGAGCAGGAAAAAACAAGATTGTGTTCATGAGTTGTCATTTATTCTTTGGTGGTTCATATGTTCATTGTCTAGGGATGTATGTCATGGTCCAAGGGGTTACTATAGCATTGAATTGTGGTGCTACAACCATAGTTTAATATTGTGCATACCAAGCTTAATTTCCAAATCCATTGCTTGCAAATTACTTTTGATTTTTTTGAAATTTTTTGTTTTAACAATTTGTGTTTTACAAAGCCCTTGGTGTGTGCAACATGGCGGTTCTCCACACATATTGGGCTTCGAATGTAGGTGATCATTCATTGGGTGGGGCATGCAATTAAATTAATTTTCACCATGGACAGGTTTGCAAGGTACATTGCCTCCTAGTGGTGAAGTTAAATTAAGAAATATATGATGAGTATGCATGTTCTTCAATCCTCTTAGTGTTTTATTTATGATGTTGTTTCTTACCTTCAATCTTTTAATGCAAGTTAGATAGTTTAGTGTGTGCATCAAAATATGTGCTCTAGATTGGTTGCATAGTATGATAATAAAGTTAGAAGGTTTTCAATAACTTGTTGTATTTATGTCAGTGTAATTGTAGATTTTTAATTGGCATCATGGGCTCCTAACTAAATAAAAAAATTCATGCAAGACTACATCAAAAATGTAATTTGTCTTCTTCAAGAATTGCACAAGTCTTGTCAAGATGTTTGATAAGAAATTGTTTCTTTGTTTTCTACATTTGCATTTAACTTGACAAGAAGTTTTTGGAACCATATCCATTGGTATTGACTCATGGTTGGTAGGTGGTGAAATTTTTTTTTTTGATTTATGGGAGGTTATCTTGGTTGGTGTTTGCATCTTTCCAATGAGACATTGGATGTATTGTGTTGGAGAACACCAATATGTTATCATGACGTTTCCATAGGTTGGATGTAAGTGTCATGATGCATAGTAACTTTTCAATCCAAGATTGTTTTCCTCAAATGTTCAAGGATAAATAAAACACAATGAGGTTTTACCCTCACAAGCTTGTAGGTCTGCATTATATTACTTTTATTTGTTGTTGATTAGTTGTGCCTTTTAAGTGCTAATTAACATCATGACTTTATTTTTTTATTGCTTTTAAGAATGTAACACAAATTTTAGTGCATAAATGTTTGTGTAATAATGTGCCAAAAGTTTGAAACAAATTAATGTATATACTATTGGAAGTTATGGCACCTTGTGATCATTATTATTCATGATAGAGGTTACATGGTCTGATATGGCTTTTGATGAAGGTATTTTTTACTCCTTAAAATGCATTAACACAAATCTTCACAAAGTGCGACTTCATCAATTTGGATAATAGTAATTCTACCAGTTAGCCTTTAGATCTTCAACCTCATCCTTAATATCCAAGGTACTTTGCATGCATGTTTCAAACCTACACATGACATGACAAGGTAGTCAAAGTTGCCACCCATCACAATCTTGTTATAGAAATTGATTTGCTCAAAAATTCATTGGGGCTAACACACAAAGCCTCACCTAGGTTGATCATCACTCACAAATGACTAGTGAAAATAGTCACAAGACTAGTGACCATGCCCTTCACTAGATGTTTTGTCAAGCTTTGAACATATGTTGACCAAATCAATACAAATGGGTCCTTTGGGCAACTCACATTTCCATAAATGATTGGGAGATTCACACACTAGTAGCCATAAGACTAAGCCCAACCATTTCCAAAGAAGTAAAAACCTTCAAGTTGTTACCATTTTTCTACAAAAATACCATTGCAATTCACACTACACCAAAACTTGACATCTATGATTCTAACAAATATGACTAGTGACCATTTCTAGTCATATAGTCATATATGCCATTTTTTGTGCTTAGTCGTATTTTTGTAACCATGGATATGATTACATGATTAAAAGTCTTCATGGATAAGAATAATATGTAACTAAAATTCTTTTTCATGAACACCACATAATTATATAATAATACACAATTTCAAACATTAAAAACAAATAAAAGGGAAAAAAATTAAAAGGTAGATGTATGTACCTAGTAAACATATTATAAAACTTATAGATGATCAAACACATAATTATTACACAAGTAAATAACTAATACTTTATAATTTTTAAAACTTTTGCCTTAGAGTCACTAATTATTTCATGTGAATTTCTAGACACTGGCTAAAACAAATTTTAGGGCATTTTTTATAAAAAAAGCCAAAAAATGGAAAACAAATTGCTAAAGTTCTTGAAACATAAAACTTTAAAAAATTTTGATGCTTAGAATATAATTAAAATATTTAAATTGAGAATTTTGCACAAAGGTGTACTTAAATGAATTTTTTTGGGGATTTTTTTACATTAAATAATGAAATATATTGTTATTAGTGATATCCAATGAATTTCAAAAGAAATCCACATGCCCCAAAATGGCATTTTTTCATGTTTCCATGTGATGGTAGCAAATAATATAAAATTTGACATAAATTAGTAATTTAACAAAATATTTGGTCATATAACTTGGAATTTATTATATATGGTAAAATTTAATGAATTGAAAAAAATAAAAATAAAAATAAAAATTACTACTCATAATAAAATATGATAAAAATTATGAAGTTAAAAAATATGTGTATCGATTAATAATTATGAAATTTAAATCATTTTAATACTTTGTATAAAATTTTCAAATGTTGAAAATAATATCATATATTTCAGAAATAACATATTTTATTTAAAAATATTTTGTATAATTACAAATAAATATAACACACAGTAATAACTACAACATTTATACCACTTTTATTGATTCATTATATTTTTAAAATGTGGGAAAATATTATATATATATATACCCTACTCATAACCCTACCTACCTATCATACTACTTACCCTACTTACCCTAGGTAAGGTAGGTAGGTAGGTAGATAGGACTCATATATATACATACCAAAAAAACCATGTTGATTTTAAATATGTTTATTTACAAGTTTTTTTGTAAAATAAAAATAAAAATCTTCAAGATATCATTCTTATTCAAATGTATGAAATAATGAATATTCAAATGCCTTTTTAGTCAAATTACATGATATTTTTGTTAAATTTCTTTTGTAGATGTGTAGATCTTGGAAAAATATTTTTAAATGAAATTTATTTCTTTTCATTTTAACAAAGTATGAAAAAAATAATAATGGTCAAAGTTGGGTACTTTTGTATGCAACAAGGGATGATGTGAGATAATGTTGTAAATTTATCCCATATCCTTTGTCAACAAGTTTAACTTTGGAAAAACTATATAAGTAGGTGAAAAAGTATTGATCTACACACAATATATGCACCAAATATATTCAAAGTGCAAATATTACTTGGGATGAACCAATAAAAAAGGCTTGTCACCAAAAGTAAATAGTATCTACCTATTTAGGCGTACTTACCTACCTACCTACCCACCAAATGGCAAGATTATATATATAATATTCAATGGCATTTACGACTAGGACAAAAATACGACTAGTGGATAAACAATGTGTACATATGGACTACATAGTCATGTAGTCATGGTGTAGTCACATTTGCCATGTTTTGGTGTAGTGTCATGTTTTCAACATCAAAGTTGTGCTAACATAATTATCAACCATGTGCAAGCATGTATGCAAAATTCATCAACAAAGCATGTGTATACATCAACTATTCAAGTGTAGAAATGTACTTCAAATTCACCATGGACAAGTACATCAATAGATCAAGCTCTTCTTGCAACTTCACCACACTACTAATTTCACCTTAGACAATTTTGACATACTCCTTTGTAATCTTCCAATATCAAACTAGGTCTTATTCATGTATGGTGATGGAAGCATTAAACAGAAGCAACAAATGATCAAGCTTCTTAATTGATCTAGCTTCACCCATTCAATCACAAAAACCTATCCTATAGATGGAGATCAAATAATATACATGTGTTGGTTTGCCAAATCATCATAAAGTGTCCAATTATGTTCGCATTTGTTAAATAAATTATAATTGGATTCACGTGAAATCAGCCACTTCAACAACAATTTGTAAGCAAGGGTTAGCTCACTAATTGGGATTTTCTAAACATTTCATTGTTGCCAATGAGATTGATTTTTCAAACTACTAGGTTGCAATTCAAGGTTGTGTAATGAATCTTTGCACTAGTGGCCATCATTTGTATTTTATTCTATTGTCATATATTTATGTTAACATTATGTGCTAGTATAGGGTGATGAATCCACCATGTGATCTATGCCTTTATGATGTTGCACAATTCCATTGTAGTTGAAGCACATTCCCAATAGTTAAGACATTTGTATACTAGTCATAATATAGTGAGAATGATTTGTTTGAGAACGAGAGAATTAGACTTCTCACTTTATGCGCCTCAATTGCTCCACAACTAGTACCAAGGCCCCTTTGCATCAATTCAATTTAAGTTAAATGAATAGTTAAGATGATGGGTTTCATTATTTCAGTGATTATCAACATTTTTCTTTGTGTTAGCAAGATGAATTTGAAGATTTTCCAGTTGCTATTCAATGTTGTGCAATGAGTGTGTGGACTAATCATGCCCATGTAAATTTTTAGTTGACTTTATTCTTGTATATCTAAACTAGGATTGTGTTTGGGGGTCTATTTTCATTGTTATATTACACTTTGTGTACATAAGCTGCACCCCCGCTTCTTTCCAAGCCCCTTTAATTTGCATCAACTCAACTCGGGTGTTCTAAACCATGTGTGGCAATGATTTAACATGTTTTGGTGACTGCACCCATAGTAGTTCTATGTGCCAAAAAGACGGACTAATCAAAATGTTGGGCTATTGTGAACAAGGTTGTGTAATGAGTGTGTGGATTAGTGCCTATCATGATTAATTCTAATTAGGTCTATTGTTGTATATATCTAGGAAAGGGTTGTGTTCCAAGGGCTCTAGTTGCATTGCTATATGGGCACTTTGTGTGCATAATCAAAACCCCAACTCTTTCCAAGCCCCTTTGCACCAATCAACTCAATTAGGTCTAATGAACCTTTTGTTGTTGATTTTTGTTGTTCTAGTGATTGTGTAAAATGCATTTGAATATTGTAAGGTTGTTCAAGGTTGTAGTGCAATGAGTGTGTGGCTTATCATGACCTACATTTTACTATGTTATGTATCCATACAATAAATAATGTTCGGTTTTGGTTGCATCCACTTATTGTATGAATGTACACAATGATATATCTATCCTTGCATGGTGTACATGTACATGACTCTAAATGAACCATGCGATATGCACCTTCTTGTTGCTGCATAAATTGTGGATCTTCTACTCTTGGAGACATTCATGTAGCAGCCATCAAACAATGAGAGTTCTAGCACATCTTTGTTTGAAATTGTTCATTGGTTCTTTAATGTGAACACACTAGGCCCTCTTTACATTGGTATGCACTGGTTTGGTCATTGTCTTTTGGTAGCATGAATGCAAGTGGAATGGAATCTATGTGGAATATTTTAGATGTTTCTAAAGATTGGTGGAATATGTTGAATTTATTACAATGATTACAACCCTCTTGACATAAGGATTATGCTATAAGGAGCTGTTGGTAAATGATAAAGTTGAACTTGGTATTTGGATGTTATTATGAGTTGTTAATTTAAAAGTGTATAGCCCATTGATGTATCTTATGACAGTCTTGAATTTGCTCATGCTTCAAATTCATGCTATTGAATATTGGTGGAATGGTAATGCGCAATCTTGATCCTTGTGATGTTGATTAAATGGTGAATTGCATTGCACTTTTGTGGAGGTGCTAAATCCTTGGAAACTAAAACATGCCACTAATTTGATAAGGTGTGGCCAATGCCTAGCTTTTCACATTTATGAATGTTTTCACATAAAGAAACTTGCTTGTACATATGGAAAATTGGAAATGTTGAATCTACTTGGGTTATCATTGTGTAATTTCATTGATTTAGTGTATACAAGTGTTCACCATGGTGGGTGTTACTCACATCTATTATGAAAACTTTTAGAATACAGTCCAAGCTTGGTTAGATGTGAACAATGAGCCAAGCACCAAAGAAATGGTATGTTCAAGGCAATTGGTCTAGCAATGTTCAACAACCAATTGTTGTGGTAGGCCCAGACAATGGGCCTATGCTAGGCCAACAAATTGTTTATCTCTTAGAGTTCCTTAATCATCATGGGGGACTTGTTAAAGAGGTTTTAGCTTGGCAAAAGGCCACACAACATGCACAAAAGAAGGAAACTAGGAGGTTCCATGGGGACCTACAAAAAGAGGTGAAGGAGTCCATTTTGTTTAAGAGACCTTGACAAATGAAGATCCCAACAGATGAGACTGGGGAGATTGTGAGTGGCCAGACATACTGGCAACAAAAGGTGAAAGAAGTGGCATAATGCCACTTGGATGTGTCAATCCATAATTTTAGGACACACTTACTTGCCCAATGGGATGCAATTCATGCCGAATTTGGTCATTTGTTTAGAATTGACCCACCATTGAAACCCAACATAGTAAAGAAGTACATGCAAGAGCATTTAAGCTCTGCAAGACAAAAGTGGAGGAAGTTGTGGAATGTGGGAAGGGATGCAACAAGGCAAGATGATTGTCCCATGGATGCATGGCACAAGTTGGTTTGCTACTGGAAAACTCCCCATGCCGAACACAAGAATGAACATATGCAAAATATTTATGTGATTGTGAGCCAACCTTGGAAATAAAGGCGCATGTCCATCATCCATAGCATGTCACTAGAGGTAGAGAAATATATGTACTACACTTCTAGATTACACCAATGCAATAGGATTTGATTCACCCTATTTAGATGGTGAGGTTAGTTGGAAAAATGTATGTCCATTGAATAACATTGCATTTTATGTGTACATGTGGTGTAGGGTATAGGGAGAGGAGCACCTAATAGTAACCATGGAGACACACCTGAAACCATTCTTACAAGGCCTTCAACAAAGCACCTAGCAATATCAGTGAGTGTCCAACCCAAGCTTGACTTAGTATTCCATTCTACAAACATTTTTAAATGTCCCATCCCACTAGGTTCCATTGCATTAAACTTAGTTTCCACTAGTATCAATCCATTATGTGATTCCATTATATGGAACAAATTCATCTAAATACCATCCCATTCCACTTTTACATGAGTCTACAAATCCTATTCCACTATATAACATCCACTAATCTCATTCCACTTGATTTCTTCCCAGTGTCCCAATCTACTAGAACCCCATTCCAGTAGATATCGTCCACCATTCCATTAGTGACAACACACTTATCCCATTCCACTAGACCCCATTCCACTATTGATAATACACCTAGTTAGTTCCACTAGATCCCATTCCACTAAATCTTTGAACAACTAGGCCCCATTCCATTAAATCTTCAACTAAGCCCCATTCCACTAGTGACAATTCAATTATCCCATCTCACTAATGCACTTCCATTACACCCATTCCAGTGGTGACAATACATTTAGCCAATTCCACTAGATCCCACTATAGTAGGGACCCATTTTAGTGGTGACAGCACACTTAGCTAGTTCCACTAAACCCCACTACACTAGGGACCCATTCCAGTTTAGACAACACACTTAGCCAATTCCACTAGATCCCATTCCACTAAGTCCACCAAACCCCATTCCGCTGGTGACAGATCAATTATCCCATTCCATTAGATCCCATCCCACTTAGCTAATTTGTCTACATCCCATTCCACCCATCCAACTCCACTAGTCCCAATCCACTAGACCCCAATCCAGTGGTGACAATACACTTAACCAATTCCACTAGATTCCATCCCATTCCATTAGACCCCACTTCCTACCAAAACCTTTCACCTCTCTCTCTTTGTGATGTGTTGTTGCAACCTTTGCCCACTTCTTTATCTTTTTGACACCTTTTTTGTCAAGAAGCTTTTTGACCACCTCCTTCTCCAACTCCCTCAAAACTCTTCAACTACATTTCTTGTTTTTGTTCATTTTAACCTCCTTCACATAGCTTGCCTTTGATTGCACTAAAACCTCTCATGCTTGCACACACTCTCAAACAATAAAGTTAAGGTGAAACTCAAAACACCTCTAAAAACCTTGTATTCTAAGTTTCACCCCTTCTTTTATTCTTTAAGTTTATGTGTGAGTAAAATAAACAATTGGCTAGTTAAACTTGTTTGGAAATATTTATAGGGTATATGGTTCATATACAAATACTCTCTTTTTTCTTTAAGCATTTTTGTTTTCATTTATGTATGTTGTTAAAATCTTAACCACATTCCATACATGATGTTTTCACTTTTTGGCTAATATGTAAAACAAATTGACATTATGAACTTTTGAAGCATAAAACATCTTTGGAAATAAACTCCCAAGAAATTTCAAAACCTTATGCGAGCTAGGAATGGAATCACATTCCATTTTGGGGTTTTATAACTTTAATTGGATATCAACAAATGTATAGATGTAAATTTTCCATTAAATTGGTTTCATTTTAGTTTACTAATGCATTCCCTAGATACTTCCTTAGATACTTTGTTATTAGATTTCATCAAATGTGACCACATTCCACATCTTGACATTGTTCCACAGAGTCATCTTGAAACCAACCCATATTGATTCCACGGTGTTCCTTTTGTGGATGTGGCATGTGCCTAGTCTTCTAAGGAGATGTTGTTGAACATAGGGTTGCCTAAAAGCAAGGAGACAAAACATTAGGGTGCATATGTAAAGCCCCAAGAATGGGGCATAGATTGATATGTTGATTGAAGCTGTAATTGGAGACTGAAATCAAAGAGAAACTTGCCCAGGATTGGAGAAGACTGTCTGTCAGAAATACCCATTCCACAAACACATTTCTAAGAGAGATGGTGTTGCTTTACCTCTTGACTTGCACAAGCTGCAGTTCCCAACCTGAAAGAAGTGGTTGGTTCATAGTTTTGCCTGCACAACTCCCTGAGACAAAATGCTCAATTTTACTCCAAGGTCAAGCTCTTTTTTAGCTCTAATCCTGATTGAAAATTGTACCTTTTTCAGACTGGGAAAAAGTACACTTCTTGCTTCACAGTTTCCTCATGACACAAAAGTTCATGAAACCCAGGAATGAGACATAACAGTCATCTTGGGGAATAACAGCAAAATAAGTGTGTCAAGAAATTGGATCAATACAACAATAAATCCAAAGAAATGGTTTTTTTGTGCAGAAAGAATGGCGTTTTTTTCATCAGAAAAAAATTGATACAAAATGTGCTGGATAATCAGATCTGATATTGCTCAACTCTCGTTCTCTTGTTTCCAGGCTCCAAAAGAATGGGTGAGATTGTAGAATGGGTTCCGCACAGACAAACTAATTTGCAGGCTTCTCACAACTTTTTTTTGTCTGTCATTGTTTTCTTTTATTGTTTTGCAGAAGCTACTTAGGGAGCTATTTGACTATCAAATAGTGCACAGCAAACAGTACACTGCGGAGTGAGAAAAGGGCATCTAAAATCAACCAAAATCAGGCTTGGGTTTGCTTGGGTTTGTGAAATACCAAAAGACTTTGGGTACTTGAGAAATGATATCTGTGATTTGCCTGTTGAGGAGGCACAGAGAGAGACACCTGCACCTGAAACACTCTTTTGTCATCTTAGTGGGTTTAGATAACTTAAAATCTCATTTATTTATTTTGGACTCTTGTTTGTGATGGAGATTGGAATGTGTATTCGATGACCCAAGTCCCCAGTAAACAAAACCTGTCCAAAAGACGATATTGTTGAAGCCCCAGTAGCTCGCAAAGTGAATGTGATCCGTTGAGACTGTGGTCGACCACTGCCACCAACAGTGAAGTTCAATGGAGCAATGGTGACTGCAACATCTGCTGGATTCGTCCAAGTAATCGTGTATGTCTCAATGTTATTTGCAATGTTGGTGACCCTTCTGCAGACCACCTCTGTACCATTCAGGTACACAAGTGTGATGGATGGAGTGTTGAGATCCATGGATCTTACAGCAGCAGTGGGGCACACACCACCTGTTGATGCATACACTTGCCGAGGGCTCACTCCCTCTGCAGCACAGAGGAATGTGACATAATCGTCCTCTCCTGTCCCCAGATAATATTTACAGAAGCAATCCAATTAGAAAACAACACAAATCTCACTAAACATGCACTCAAATATGAGACACACAACAAGCAACAAATAAGCTACTGACCTGCATCAAAGATAATACCCGGGTTGAGAGCAGCATTTATGTTGAGTGCTCCACCACCCATGTCAAAAGGTGTGGCAGCTTGCAATAAAGGGGCAGAGCCTCCAGAGATCTCCTGAGCTTGAAGGGGGAAACCCCGTGAATCATTCACATCTGCAGTTGTTGTCATAGCTGACGCAAGTGCTGCTGGGCTCCAAAGAGGATACTTTTCTTTCAGCAATGCTGCAAGACCTGCTGCATGGGGTGTTGCCATACTGGTCCCTGATATCATTGCCCATCTCTGGCCTGCAATTCCCCTCTCATTTCAGTTATATCAAATCAGTAGTGTGCTCCTCAAAATATATGAGCAAAACATACTCTCCTGTCACTGTAGCTTTCTTAGGAGAGCTTGTACAGCAGTGAGAAGGTGCAATAATAAATATCATGTGCATGATAGGTTTTGCAGTGGAGCTCACCCATGTAATTAGGATTGTCAATTCCAATAGGGGTCCATGCACCCCATATGAGGTATCCAGGTGCCAAGACATTTGGCTTTAAGACATCTGCCTGGTTGAAGTTGAAGTCCTTGACATCAGGTCCCCTTGAAGAAAACAGAGCCACTTGCTGGCCTTGACCAGAGTAATTGGCAATCTGCCCACCCCCTATTTTAGCTTGAGCTCCAAAATGAATAGGTGTGCCAGCTGCATCCTTGGTCGTAAGTGTGGTGTAGTAGTCGAGCAAAATCTGTGAGACTCACAGTATGACCATCAAAATCCTAACACATCTCCTGTGACCCAATCATCTATGTGATATCAGTGCAAGCAAATTGATGGCAGGGGACTCCCAGAGGAAAAAGAAGGTCACGAGGGTCAGGAGATGACTTTGCAGGTTTAGGATGCAAGCAAGAGTCAGCAGCTCAGGGGGACTAGAGGATTTGCCTCTGAGTTCATTGCATCTATGATGACAATGCCTGGGATCGTCAGAGGAATGGGATCAAACTTGCTCCCTGCAACATCAGACTCCACCACCATGACAAGACCAGCTGCTCCTAAAGCTTCGAGTGTAGTCACAACTTGTTGCATTGATGCCCCTCCAAAGATAAAGTTGAAGGAGAAGGTGCAGATCATAAGCTTCCCTTGCACCAAAAGTTTGTTGAAGAGTGAAGGCAGTTGGCAGTCACTTGGAGAATAGAGAGGGTTGCCTGCACCTTGCACCGCATCTTGTGCTAATATCATGTCATAAAGAAGTGGTCCTTTTGTTGGAGCTGTTACGTAATATACAAGAAATGGGTGATTAGATTTTTTTTGTATGTATCTTGTCAATGCCCAACATATCCTGAAAACCTGACAATGATTCTCTCTCTTGTCCCCTAGTTATCTGAACAAAGTACTACTTCAAATGAGAACCCTTCCATGGTAAGTAAGTAAGAGTTGCATTCTTCTTACGTGCCAACAAGGTCCCAGGAAGAACAGTTCTGTTGCCGAGGGTTATCGTATTTGGGTATGATCTGTCATCAACCCCTGCACCGACCGAGATTATCCAAGGACTGAAAGATGTGACAGTCTGTTCATAAGGACCCCCATTCCCAGCAGCCTGGACGACCACAATGTTTGCCTTGACTGCATTGAGAAGTGCCACATCCAAAACATTGAAAAAGGTGCTGATTGAACCACCAGGTGGGCTATTGGGTCCCAGTGAGAGACTCAGTATGTTAACTCCATCAGCAACAGCCTGCACTTACCCAAGAAAAAAACACCTTGGGGCAAAACTATTATATAATTCAACAAAGCCTGGATCAAGCAATCCTCTCTAGATTCGGCAGATGTACGTGCAACTCTAAAGGGCCTCATTGCAAAAGCTTGAGAAAAAACCTGATCACATGCGGCAACAACATCTGGTATAAAACCCCCAATCAAGCGGTACAGTGCTTTGTACACAGCAATCCTGTAGATTTGCAAACACAGGAAAAAAAACCACTTTTCAGGATTGCAGTAAGTTGAGGTTGTTGCACTTATGCTCTAAACCAGAAATATCTGAAGCACGCCAGGTAAGTTGCAAAGGAGTAAAGAGGGAGGAGGTTTACCGAGCCCTAGGTGCCATACCACTGGCATTCCCATAGAATACACCATCCACTATCACAGGAACTCCATGGTTTCCAGCTGCTGTGGAAGCTGTATGACTGCCAACAAGCACAATGAGAGATCATCAGGCTATTTGCAAGGAGACATAGCTATGAGAGAAATGTGGTAATCACATGTGATCATATGCTGAGATATCCACTGTCGTATTGGTGACCATAATTCCAGGATCATAGGATCATATCTAACAAGATGTGCTGTAATGTGGCCATTAGGCTAAGAAACAGCTGCAGATGTTGTGAATCCTTCAAAATCACATAGCAGGGGCTCCAAGTGCTTTCTGATCCTTAAATATGCATGCACATTCCTCAAAAGAAAGGACAGTTTTGACTCCAAACTCCAAAACATGCTAAGAAAATTTTCTTTCCAGTTCTTGGGTACACTTGCATCCTCAAGAAAGAGCATCTGAGGGGGGAGAAGGGGCTGGCCAACCTTCCATGGCCATCTCCATCCAAGGGAGAGGCAAAATAAAGGGAGGCATTGAAGACACCATCTTTTGATGCAGCTGCAGCAAAATGTTGGGCTCCAATGATTTTCCCATTGCAGGAACCTCGAGGAAACTCAGGAGCAACTTCACATTTGCCAGTATATGATCTCAGAGGTTCGTATGGTTTTTGTCCCTGGACAGAAAAGCTCGGATGTGTAGGGTCGATTCCAGTGTCCACTAAGCCTATCACAATGCCCTCGCCTGCTCCAAGATATCCGCCTTCCTGAGCCCATATGCCTTTGGGTAATCCAAGATAATATGGTGTGTGCACTGTTGCCTTTTGAACTTTGTAGCTCTTCTCGATTTGCACTACACCAGGAGCCTTCCCAAGGAGCTCTGCCTTGAGGTTTTTCCATCACAAACCCACAGAAAGAACACCCCCACACCCGATCATACACACACACAAAATGTAAGTGGGTTTGCTTGCCCCAGAAAACCACAAAAGACAACACTATTGCTCAATACCATGTTCTCTGTTTTATTATTGCTGTGAAAACCTTTTCCAACACCAGAAGAAAATGTGTGAAGAAAAAGAAAAAAAAAAGGAGCAGAAAATGAATGAAAGAGAGTATAGTTGAGGCATACTATACTTACTTCTTCAGCAGTGAGCTCCACAGCAAAACCATTCACAATGTGATGATAACTGTAAAGCTTGGTATATGGTCGTCGGTTCTTGAAGAAACTGTTGAGAAGTTCATCTTGCTTCATCACCAGGTATGACCTATACTGATGCACAAAATCCGTGGCATTCACCCTAGTACAAAAGCAAATGCTGCAACTCAGCTACAGACAGCACAAGACCTTCCTTCCACACAGAAACAACCACCCCCACCCCCTCAAACCCCCCAAAAAGAACCAAAAGAAAAAAAAGAACCCATTGAAAACACAGGCAGCATTCACGAGTGTATGAAGAAGAAGAAGAAGAAGAGATGTGAGAAGACAAACCCACCAGCTCCTCTTTCTCAAGCTAAAATTTAGGTCTTTTGGGAAAAACCCATAGAGCTTATTGGAATTCAAGAGAGCAGGAGGCAAAGATGATGATGCTCATTTTCTCCAGCTGAAGTGGAGACTCAAACATAGCCATGATGACACAAGACACATCCACTAAAAAAATGTTCCTCCATTGAATTGGCATTCCTTGTTGAGCTCATCATCATCATCAAAAATCCCACCCAAAATCACACACACACCCAGGAAAAAAAAAAAAGGAGATACATACATGAGCTACCTTTATCACATTTGTGTTTTCTGCCTTGGGAACAGATACCATGTCTCCAATGCCATAACATTACCTGCTGCGATGGGGGAGAAATTCCCATCTCTGTGTAAACAATTGAGCTGTCTCAGCAAGACCTGGAACACCACCCTTGTAAGCAACTACAGGTTGACCTTCCAACAGCACCATATAAACTTCAGTTGCTGCTGGCGGCGTCTTCCCTGCTGCTTCTTGTCCTCCTCCTCCTCCTCCTCCACTCTTGCTCTCCACGTCTTCTTGTACTGCTGCTCCTCCATGCACCACTACTGCCCATGCAACCACCACGGCACCCAAAAAAACCACCAGAAAAAAAATACCCCACAATAGCTGCATTTTCCATATCCGTGTTCCTTCTCCCCCAACGCCTCTCATCTCACCATCCATTGATATATCGCTCCAAGTCACCAATGTTCTCACGAGACTACTGTCAAGACTCAGCTGCCAAACCCACAAAACCCCCCCCTCCTCACTTCTTCTTCTTCTTCTTCCTCCTCCTCCTCCTCCTCCTCCTCCTCCTGCTGCTGCTGCTGCTGCAGCTGGTGCTGCTGCGACCTCGATCAAGGTACCACTACCACTACTGCTACGGCTACTGCTATAACTACTATTGCTATTGCTACTGCTACCACCAGCACCAGCACCAGCACCTAATGGTCTTCATCCCCTCTCTTCTGCAACAAGAAAGAGTTTGAAAGCGCGCGCGCGCGAGAGAGAGAGGGGGGGATGGAGAGAGAGAGAGAGGGAGAGAGTGGCGAGAGCAGAGCACAGAAGAAGAAGAAGAAGAAGAGTTTGCAAAGAAAGAGAATCAAGTGCGTAAACTGCAACACACTGGGCTTTACTACTGTCGCCTTTGGCTGCTGGGCTGGGCTTGGCTGGGCTGGCTACTCTGGCTCCTGGCTACTGGCCAAATTACTGTCGCCGACCAGTAGCCTTTTAAATTGTTTTGGCTACATCCTTTATCAATAGTAGCCAAAAAAGTTATATTTTAAAAACTAAAGGTGGTAAAATTAAATTCTTTTTGAGATTTTCAATAGCCATAATTCGACCAAAATTTAATAACATTTTTTTCGCCAGGAATTTTTCTATACATGGTTTCAACTACGGTAGCCAAACATTTATAGAACGATATTCTTTGGCTATATTGTAAATAAATAAAAGTTGTAAAATCAAAGGCTTTTTTAAGATTTGACCAAAATTTAATAAAAATCGCCAGAAATTTCTATAAAGGGGATCAAGTAGTGTAGGCAAAAAATTATAGAAGGTTTTTTTTGGCTATGGTAAAAAATGAAGGTGGTAAAATCAAATGCATTTTGAGATTTTCAATAGCCATAACTGGACCAAATTTGAATAAAAATCGCCAGGAATTTCTATACATGAATCAAGTAGGATAGCCAAAAAGTATAGAAGGATTTTTTTTTACTACATTGAAAAAATAAAAGTGGTAAAATCAAATGCTTTTTGAGATTTTCAATAGCCATAACTCGACCAAATTTGAATAAAAATCGCCATGAATTTCTATAAATGGATTAAGTAGGATAGCCAAAAAGTACAGAAGGAAGTTTTTGGGCTATGTTGAAAAAATAAAAGTGGTAAAATCAAATGCATTTTGAGATTTTCAATAGCCATAATTCGACCAAATTTTAATAAAAATCGCCATGACTTTCTTTACATGGATCAAGTAGGGTAGCCAAAAATTGTAGAAGGATGTCTTAAGAACATTTCATGTTCATATTTCGCTTGTGGCGAATGATAGTTGGCTAAATCTTTGGATAGATCATTGCCATTTTGGCTACATCACATAATTGACCCAAAAAACAAACACTGCGAGACAAAATTTAAGCCCCAACAACACCCCCCCCCCCCCCCCAACACAAAATTCTAGACATTTATAGGCAGTTCAGTAATTCTTTTTCAACAAATTTTGTTGCTCTTTTGACAGAAAAAAATAAATTTTTTTGAATAAAAACAAATATTAGTGTAAATAAGACTAATTTTTATGGAAAATTTTGCCATTTTTTAATTACAATTTTTTTTTTAAATCCTATATATATAGCTACCTTACTCTTTCATCTCTTTACTTTTGATTATTTTCTTTATCTCATTCTTTCGGGTCAATTTTATGAAAGAATTAGGTGGCAACCCATTATATAAGTAATTACTAATTATGTATTAAAAAGGAGGATTACACTATTTGGTACTTGGTTTAAAGGTTTTAATTTTTCTCTTCTTTTCCCCTTCTTTGGGATCCACTACCAGAGTAAGTAAGTCTAGTTTACTCATTCATTTGAAGGAAAGGCTTAATTTAACAACTATAATATTTGTTATCCAAATCTCGATGTATTTATAAACCTGCATTTGGGTTTGAAACAAGCAAAATAAAAAAAAATAGATGACTTGAAATTGAACCACTGAACATCAAAGAAAGGCTAGAAAACTACATTTGATCATCTTAAGTTTGAAAGTGGTTTATTGAAAGTCCTAAGAAAAACTAAGATTCTAAGAAAATTAAAAACTTAGTGCAAAATTTTTAAAAAAAGTTTTGTCATCCTCTTTGGTGAGAAATTGTTATTTTAGACTATTGAGAGTAATTTTAAATTTGAAAATTGAACATACTTGCACTACGGTCATTATATTTTACAACATAAAGATAGTCTGAAGCGGCATTGAAGAAATAATACTTTGACACATTCGCACAATTTTTGCATGTGAAATTTTTTGCCCTAATTCACCAGAGTTCCCAAATTTTAATTAATTTCACTTAACCAGATTTCTACAACAAGTTCCGACATGTTACCAAAATAATATAAAATATATTCTTAAAGTTTTCTACTTTCACATCCGGTTTCTACCAAAATTTCACTAAATTTCCTTGTGGACGGACACATTAGGTGCATCCAGAAACACCTCTTCCTAATTTAATTATCCGTACCACACAGTGTCCACATTATGCCAAGCGGGTTAAGGGGCGGGGGGGGGGTGGAGGGGAGGCCATAAGTTTGGGTTTGTTGTTTTTTCTTTTTTGTTTGAAAAGGACAAAGAATAAAACAGCATGAAATAGTATTTTATTCAATCAAATCATGACATACGAAAAATCTTGAAGAGGAGCTCCGTTTGTGAAACAAAATCTTGCGTAAAGGAAATCCTTCCCCCCAACTTCCAAGAAAAATTTCCAATTCACCATGTACCACACATTCTGACCAGTGTTGGCCGGTGGTTCCGGGTTCTTGGCTGGTTCCAGATTCAGGTCTAAGAACCGAACCCAATGAGTCTACATGGGTGGGTCTTAGGGTTTTTTTTATAGGGTTTGGGTCATTAGGTTAGTTAAGGCTAAGGTTCTAAGTTTAGATAAGACTAGTGTGAACCCTGTGCATAATGCACAGGTGTGTTATTTCAACAATGTTTGGTTGATGTTTTTGGTTTTTTAAAAAAACTTTTTTTTTCAAAAAACTGTCCGTGGCCACTGTCCGTCCGGAGTCACTGTCACAGACAGACCAAGTGAATTAATATATATGATTTAAGATTTTTAGTTCTAAAGGCTGAGATCTGAGTTCTAGGTTCTAGGGTCCAAGCTGGTAGCTCTAACCATGTCCGCGCATGTGTGTGTGTATGAAGGCGTCTCAACCAACACTAGTTCCAGCATATTTTCACATGATAATTCATTTCATTATCATGTGAAGTGACTTCAAAATCTTGGGAAAAAAAAAATATTTTCATTTTGTTTTATACATAGGACCACTATTATAAATAACATGATCTACAAAATTAATTTTTACATGCAACTAACTAACCATAGGTAAAGTGAATTATTTTCTTAATTTTTAAACATCTAATTGGAGCTTAAAAATGCATAACCCAGAAAAGGGCCTTTTTTTTGGTTCAATTTGTGATGTAGCCACATTGTAGTGCCTAGTTTAGATTGGAAATTCACTAATCAATTCATGTTTGGAATAAGGTGCATATTGTCCAAGTAAGGTGGCCTCTTGTTTTTGAAGAGACATTGTTAATACCTATAACATCCGCTCCATATATGTACACTAGGAAATTTCTCAAAGTGCTTTATGACAATTATTCATCCATGTCGGATTATGAACATGGAACATGGCAAAGTTGGGCCAATATAGGTACTATCAACCAAATATAAAAAGAAATTTAACATGCTGAATCTTGGAATATATTTTTTGGTGGCAAAACTCCATTGTTTTGCTGCCTAATTAATTTAATTGTTCTGTGAAATTAAACAACAAAAGAAAAAACACAAATTTATGCATATGGGCAATTTTATTTTTATTTTCTAAAAATTTGTCAAGTTTCCTAGGTTTTATGGTATTTCTTCACTTTCTTTGAATAGTGGCATAGCCTTAATATTATATCTATATGATTCTATTTTTCACCAACTTTTGGTATCACAACTTCCCCCTTTCACATAGGTTAGATTATGGAAACATTTGTATGTTGAAAAGAAATCGGGTTGCCATTGGCCAATCATCCAACCCAAATCCAGCGCACTCATTTTGAAGAGTTGAAATATGTGAATTTAGTACTCAAATATGTAGAGAGCGGTGTTTTTCATTATTCCAATTTTGTGATGTCACTGAAATGAGGTCATCTGTAAAACAATGTAGCTAAATTTGGTGATTAAAACGTATGAAAGTAAAAAAATAAAATCAAGCACCATTTTATATGTTTGGCTATTTATTGGAACTTGGTATAAAATCTAACAACCTTTAAATTTTTTGAATATTTATCAACTCAAAAAAAAACTTTAAAACAATTTTTTTTTTTCCATTTTGAAAAAAAATCTGCATTTGGCAAACATTCACCCAAAAAAGAAGTCTTCCATGGACCTAAAGTATCTGCATTTTTGAAGTCAAAATCAAATTTTCTTTAAATTCACTTAATTTGAATATTGTTCTTCATCCAATTTTGGGCATTCTTGCAATAAGAGTTGGGCATTCTCGCAATAACTTAAGTGCCCCTCAACTTCTCGTTAGGCTAGTGCTTATTTCAAGAACACCATCCTCGTCAACCATTACATTACACATTCACCTCATCTTTAGTGATGGGTAAAGTCCACAAGTGCAGGGACATTCCCAAAATGAGGGGCTGGATTCAGCTATCACCTTGTCCTCCACCTCTTATTTCGGGCATTAATTTGGGGATCCCCACCACCCTAAGGCTTTTACTAAATGCACACAAAAACTTCAAACTTGAAACAAAGAGTTAACGTTTACGCTGTTGTCAAACTCAAGGACAAGAAGAGGGCTGGGTTGGTTTCGAGCTTGGTTATTTTGTCAACAATATGGGCATGTGCTCCACCTCGATTTCCCCTCCCAAAAACAAGATTTCATTGGGGCAAAGCTCCCAAGAAGAAACATTGCAATGTTGGGTGGGTATCAACCTTTGGACATACCAATTAGTATGGGCATCAATGTTTGTTCTAACAATTCATATCAGTCTGGCACCGATATTGGATACTCTTTTTAAATTCCATACCAGTCTAGTCCTAGTATTAGGCTCCAAAGCTGAAATTGGCTGGTATGCGATAGGCATGGACCCACCTGGTGTCAAGACCAACATTGCCTTGGTATTAAACCGATCTTAGAGTTTTCCTTGAAGTCATCCCGTCCTCACCCTGTCTTTGGGCCTCTTTTCACCCCCCTATCCCCCCTTTGAGGGGGGTTCGCAATGTAAGGAAATTTTATTAAATCTGGGTATGAAATGCTGAAAACCAGCATTTAGTGCGCAAAGTTGGAGGTAATTATAGTAGTTGTACAAGTAGGAGCAGTGAAAATACATGTAGCAGCAGTATCAAGTCCATATCAAGCAAGTATTGGTATGAGGTTGGTATTTGCCTCAGGTTGTACCCCTCTGGTTAGTTCTTTGGTACCAGGACCAGCATTAATCTATATATCAGGGTTCCAGCCTGATACCCGCCCAACACCAGCTTCAACTTTCAACTTGCTGGGCATGCATGCGAGCAAGGGAATAGCAATTACACAATGAGGCCAAAGTCCGCTTTTGGATCAACAACACCATAGCCAACTCCAACTCTCGACTTCCAAATACAAAACTAAAATTCTGACATAGGTAAGCAATAGGTACCCACGTTCATGGAGTGGGGGGGTATTAGTGTAGGAGAAATTTATGTCAGGAGGAGGTGAAGGGGGCTACATGTGGGTGGTGGAGTCATGGTGGTGGTGGTAGTGGTGGTGTCATTGTCCGGATATATAGAGGTTGCCAGTCCTGGCCAGTTCTATCCCGTATCAAAGTTTTTTTTTTTTTTTTGCTTTGGTCAGGAGACAGGGCCAGTTTTCTCAGATTCTGGCATTTGGGCTGACAACTCTTTTTTTCTCTCTCTCTCTCTCTCTTAGCTGTCTATGGGGCAACCAATTCATCCAACTAGCCAATGGTGTGCTTGGTATTGATCATTTTGGGGGGAGGAGCGTGTGGCACAAACACCTAGAAGAGACGTAGTACATAAACAAAATCCAAAAAAAAAAAAAAAAAAAGGTTATTTTTGGCTTTTATTGAGGTTAAATTTTTAAGTGTATAATAAAAAATCAATTGAAGTCAAATTTATTTCAATGGATTGGAAGTGGGGGGTTGGTTGGTGGGGGGGGGGGG
>Ga0116231_10001870_pt1 | contig 43729 bp, 33 predicted proteins | sample S1TSphgellanicum_2_FD_89695 | JGI IMG/M metagenome (GOLD analysis project Ga0116231, IMG submission 89695) | Host-associated microbial communities from peat moss isolated from Minnesota, USA - S1T2_Fd - Sphagnum magellanicum MG | ecosystem: Host-associated > Plants > Peat moss > Unclassified... | reverse complement strand
GGGGGGGGGTGGGGGAGGGGGGGGGGGTGGGGGGGGGGTTAGTGGTTTATACAAGGAAAAAGGTCAAAAAATGACATCAAGCTTAGCAAACAAATGTAAAGCCCAACAAATTTTTAAGCTCTGCAATGGAACATCCAAAATACACCAAGAATTTTGGCCCATGGCCCAATGCTTTAGGAAACTAGTCATTGAAAACCTACCAATCATCAATTAAACAAATCACCCAAAAAAGGGGGAGAAAAAGGTACAAGATGGAAGGACCAGGACTTCAAACAGGCTGGACTATTAGGGGAATGGGAACAAATCAAGTACCAAAGCTTTCCTTAGTTGTGAGAAGCATATCAAATAAGGAGAAGGAAAAATCATTAAAAGCACGTCTAGCATAGAAAAACCATCACTAAAGACCTCCATGGTTAGAAGGAGAAACATGTTTGTCGGGTATTGATTGTAACATCTCCCATCCTTAACTTTTGTCATGATCATGTCAACAACTCCACAAAATAAAATAGATTCACAATCATCTCAACAACTCCACAAAATAAAATAGTTTGTGAAACCAAATATGCTCAAGTAGGGTTAATGATGACAATGTTAACCAACATCTGGACATCGTGTTTAACTATAAAAGCCTAACTATGTGGCTAGTTGCTTTAGGTTTAGGGTTTTAAAGTTTAGGATTTACTATTTACAAATAGTAGATTTTGAATCAAATTTGATGTTGTGGGTTGGAGTTGGATTAATGTTGGTTGATTATCTAGTTGGGCAAGTTAGAACTAATGTTGGTTGGTTTTGGTTTTTGGTTGAGTCTAGTTTTCAATCTAGCTTCTTTTACTACGTTTAATGTTTACAATTTTCGATTGAAGCTAGATGAGATGAAAGTTTAGGGTTTCAAGTAGGTGGAGTGGTTTTAACATTGTTAAGAATGATGAATCTCATATTTTCACTAACCTTGAAATGGCAACAGGCATCATAACTAGAGGTCAATATCGAGATGGCCCACATGGACTATTGCAATCCAATTTTACTTCATCATCCTATCATTTACATCCCCTCTATTTTGTTTTAGCCAGTTTTTTGCCCTCACATAGTATGTTAGCACATTTATCTTCTTTTCCTACATTAGCCATGAGCTACTCCTCATGACCCATTAATGTTCATGGTGGAGCCCTTTCTACATCCTCCAATTTTGTGTCCTACATGTGATTGTTGTAAATATGCCTTTTATTAAGCCTTAATAATTACTTCCAAGATGATATAATACTAGGGAAAGGAAGTTCAACAATTCTTAAACACCTAGTTGACTTCCTAATTTACTCTATTACAATTTATCACTTAAAAATAACAAAATTTTATACATGAAGTGAAAAAAATTGTCCATTAAATGAGACTCCACCTTACCCCCATTTATTACCCCTTGCTAATATGTGGAAAAAGGCAACAACCTAATATTATGGCATAATAACAACAAAAAATAATTTGTATAAAAATGTAAGTATGATAATTCTACTTCACATTAAAATTATCACCACAAGGCAACAAAGGTCTCCTTTTTCTAGGAAGTGAAATACTTGAAAAACTAATACCTTAGAAAATATATGACTCTCTTAGGACTTTTTTACCTTTTGTCCAAACCTCTTACCATCTACCCCATACTCCTACCATTTATTCCACAAATCTATTATCTTATCAAAAATGAAAACATACCAACAAATTAGACAAGGGGATCCCAAGAAATATAAACACCTCTTTATTATCATGATGGAGAAGTTCATACCACCTTGTCTTCCCCTCATTCTCCATCAACACACACAAAATAAAATTTATAAAAAAAAATTTTAAAATTGAAAAGGTTGGGAAGGGAAAAAAAGGAATAAGACGAAGAAGATAAAGTGGGCAACCTAGAGAGTTTCCATCTAGAGAAGGGAAAAAAGAATCAAAGGAAGTGAAAAAGAGGTGAGGGCGAAAGGACATAGAACAGTAGAAAAATCAAAAAAATTTAAAAAACAAAAAAGAGAAATCCTCCACATTGGAGGGCAAAGGCTACCTTATTCCCCCTTCCTCAAAAGTCATTTGATCCCTAACTACCAATTCCCCCAAAGAATAATTTAAAAACCTTCGCTAATCTAATTGGGAGCATTTCCTTTCCTAGAATTTTTCCCACCTTCTAATTAAATGACTAACCAACCTTCACTTTCTAAAAGGTTTTGGTTGATTTTTCACCTACCAACCTAAATATTAACTAACTAATGGGCATCACATCCCAAATAGTAATGAAAATTACTATTGGTCAAAACATTTATCAAGCTGCCCATCTAATTAAAATAACGGACCTAGGTTAAGATAAGATTAACCCTAGGTTAACAATTGGTTTTACATAACAAAGGAAATATTAGGTCATCACTAATTAACATGTTTTGTTCATATATTTTCATTAATTATAAGGGTTGTGATGCCTTCAACATTACTAAATTCCCCCCTTCTTCCACTTGGGCATTTGTAGATATCATTGATCCCTTCCATTTGGGTTTACCATGCCCTTGTTCATATCACCATATTCCATATGCTCTTCGTGTATTCCTTTATTTGTATGCCATCAACCCATTTGACATTACAACTTGGCATGCATTTTTGTTTTTCCTTTCTTGATGTTTGTATTTTCTTTCACGAGGTGGTGAAAAAAGCCACCAAAAAACTCACACTCACTTCTATCAATACATAACAAGAAATTGGAAACATTGCATGAAGAACACATGATTAAAGACTAGGTTCTAACTTCTTGGAGAATTTTTTTAATTGCGTTAGACCCTTCTCCACCTCCATTAGCATGACTATGTTGTGCATGGGCATTTTCACATGTAGGAAAGTACATTTGAAGAATGCATGCATTGATTCCAAGCATTTCAACAATCCCATTTGATGAAATCACAACAACCCTTCACATTTTTCACCCATTAGCAAATGTCAACCTCCCCCTTTTTGTCGATGATTTCCATCAAGAAAGAAAGGTTATTTTAAACTAAAAAACCTTTATTCTCACTTTGGCACATTCACCACGTTTTTCATTTAGTGGTCCATCAAACTAACGACATCTAACCCATAGTGATTAGAGAGGTGATTTATCAACCAATTGCCCACACACTTAACATTTAGTTCAAGGATACATTTGTGGAACATTTTAATCCTCACTAATTTGGTGTGGCAACTTGGGGTGGGTGTGAAAAGGCGATCCATGAGGTTTGCGTTATGTTGGATTTGCATCCACATTGGGTCATAATACAAATGGATGTCCATATTGCCTCCAATTTTGTATCACAAATAGCCATTTTTTCATAATTATAATCTTCCACATGTACCTTGAATCGGTTTTTCCTATTTGTTCAACAATTTTATGCGTGCCCATCCCCACTATATTTCTCACAGTTTTTTCGACACGAGGATTTCATAATCATTTCATATTAGTTTAATACACAATAGGGGGATCCTTTGGGCAAAACATTATTTACCCTAACATATTTTCATGTTTTTTGCCCTACTGTAAAAGCCCACCTTACTTATGTTTATCCCTTGTTCACTAATGATATGCATATTATTGGTTATATTTTAGATATGGTCCGCACCTTTTTACAATTACAAGTGAAGTTTGTAACATTAAGACTTTCCATTCAACCAACGAAATGTGTAGCTTGGTTTCCATAAGGATTAGCCCATCCATATCACTTCCTCTAGGTTTTCTTACACCTTGCACAAATTTTCGTATTTTGGTTGCACCAATGGGTTTTATTCCATTTCTGGGTCCTTTGTCACAAAAGCGCTTCAAAAGTATCTCAACACCATAGCTAGCCTCCCTATGCTTGCAAATGAAGAGGCAACTTTTGCAATGTTTTCACTCTGTTATGGCTAGTGTTTAGGCTATTTACTATGCACTATATTTTCGTTTCTACGTATCTTGTAGCATTACATTGAGTTGGATTCGTGTACCATGGCTACATTGGAAAAGTTATTGGGCATGGGATCTTTTGGCACTACAATGGGTCATTTGGCAAGTATCTTATAGCATTACATTGAGTTGGATTCGCGTACCATGGTTACATTGGAAAAGTTATTGGGTGCAGGATCTTTTGGCACTATAGTGGGTCATTTGGCATGTCGTTAAGTCACTTTACCTACTTTTTTAAGAGGGGGGTTGGCCTTCCCTTAGTGGTTCGACTTGCTACCCTCGCCATCTTGGGATGTTGGGCTCTGATCACTACTTAATTGTTACTCATTTTTAGTGAAATGGACACTCTATTTTTCTTGTTGTGGTCACACATGTCGAAACTAACATTTTTCCTTTCCAACTAGCATTGCAAAATATCCGAACTTTATTACCCCAGGTTGTTTGTTCTTAGGTCCCCCCTTTGAAAATCTTGTGGTATAATCATATCTTTAAGCTTCTTTCATGGACTACCTACACGAACAAGAATTTGCTACACTTCTAGTAAGTGGTTTTTCAAATGCCATGTGAACATGATTTTAATTTTATGTAGGTCTAGTCACAAGCATTTGGTTTTTAATATGTCCTACCATGCTTGCATTTTGTTTGTCCTCAATTTACTTCAATATAACATTACATACTAGTTTTTGTTTACCACATCCTATAGTTGCACATCTTTCACATTATTAGTGCAGACATACCATTGATGATTTGGGTATCCATTTGCATTCATGTTCATAGAGGAATGAACACATTGTTGCCCACAATATTTTTTGGGTTACCATCATAACTATTGTTTTGGAAAATGGAGCACACGTACAGATAAAGGTTTCCCATGTTTTCCCCACCACATTCAATGCCATATCAATATATTTTTATCATGGAAGATGACTTTCAAACCTTAGTGGATGTTATGATAACTAATTTGACTTGCTTAAATATGGTATACTGTGCATTTTTCATGACAACACATGTTTGCAACAACAATCGCTTCAAAAGAAAACACAACCATATGCGGATCACTCATTAAGAGATAATTTCATTCCCCTTGCCAGGTCCAAGCATGGTAAAATGGACCAAAAAGTATGTTAGCCCAAATCCAAATTTTAAATATGGCAATTTTTCAACATAAACATAAGGAAATAGGTTCAAATTTGTTTTTAAATGTCATTGTGGAAACCTCCATGCTTTCATTGAGTTTTTATGAGTTGAATACAAATTTTGAAAACTTTAGGATAATAAAAGTAGGTAACAATTAGAACTGGAATTAACAAGTTAATATTACATTTCATGCATACTTCTACATTGAATGTTATATATATTTTGATTCTACTGTGAAAAATTTCAAAGTCCATTAGTATATTTAGCATTCCATTGATTTAAAATTAAAATAAATTTAATTTTTAATCTACTTGTGCTTGAATTTTAATCTATTTTGTAGGTTGTGACATCTACTTGATTTTGATGAATATATACAAACCTACTTTAAACATGTGGATTCAAATATAGTTGTATCAAAGTAAAAGAATTTCATATAATAAAACATTAAAATAAATAATATTTGTAAATTCAATATACCAAGCCCTACTTGATGGTCACTTTCCGTTTATGTTGCAAAAAAAATTTATTTGTTTTACCATGTTTTGACCCTACCATAAAGACTTGTGGTTGTCTTCATTCTTTTTTTTACTCCTTTTTTATTACTTGTGTTCATGCCATTATAGCCCTCCCTCACATCAACAATTTTTTAAAATTCTTGCAATGTTTATTTTTTCATTATTGGTAACTTCTATCCATAGCCTTCCAATTTGCACACAAACCATTATGATTTTTCAACATGCTGCCATGTTTGGCAAACAATTTTCATTTCTTCCACACGTTGTAGTTAGTGCACCTCACTTGCCAATATATGGTAAATGATGTTTTTTAAATTTATGATCTTCTATTTTATTAGTGTATTAATGATGTTTTGATTGTTGTGTGTTTTCATGACTTAAGTTCTTAAGCTGTTATTTTCCTTATACAATCACTAAAAAAAGGGTACACATAAGTTTGTATGTATTTTGAATATTGCAAAATAATGATTAAAAACATCAACATACAAACCTAAAAACATTCATTTAGCAAAATCAACACTACATACATCACCAACGTGGTGACAGAATAACTTTACGAACCTTAGCAAATCAACTTGCTTTGGATTTCCTCTCTATATATATTATCATGGTCTACAAATGTGGGTATTCCAACAATAAATGAATTTTCTAGAGCTAATACCCAATTGGTAGGTATGTTGGTTCTGGAGATGGAAAAGACATGGACATGCAATTTCAACAATGATTTCTTTAGATTTTCCTGAAACATCCCACTACAACAAATCAACTCAGAGCTCCCAAACATTTTCAATCTTTTCCATATTCCTACAAGATTTTCAAGCATGTTCAACTTAAGCAGGATCCCCACAAAGACCAGTCCTAATAACCCTTTTATGCCTTTCATCACTTTTGTCCTAAGGTCTCTATTAACTCTTTGACTCCTAGTTCTCTATTCACTAGCTTTAACACAGTAGAAATTATAAAGCAAAATGAATAGCACATTCACACAATGAGCTTCAAACATTCATCTTGAAAGCTCCTAACAACAATCACTAAATTGAAATCAATTAAAGTCCAAAAACTAGACTAATGCTTAACTTTCATCCTCGTCTAATGTTTATTCCTCTCCAGCACCAAGTGCCCCATCCTCCATTCAACAACTCCACATTGTTTTCCTCACACAACCAAAGAAAATCCAAGAAACAACATTCAACCATAAACTTTAAATCTAGGCACTAACACTCCATGAAAAATAACAAACAAAACTCCATAACCTGCAAACAACAAAAACAAAAGAAAATAGCAAAGACATCAAGAAGCAAAATGTGGCTCCTCTAAAGTTCATGATGGCCAACTATCTCTTCCCTTGGCATTTTCTGCTAATCATATCCATCACAACTCTTCATCCATTAGGTTACTTCTTCATCCATACCTTTATTTGGGTCTTGTTCACATTGAAAAAAAACTAACACATTTTCAAGTTACATGTGTCACCACTCCCTTCCTAAAAATCTATGACCTCATAGATATGTTATCAATATGTAAAGTGGTAGATTTGCAAGTTTCTTCTTGCCCTTTCCTAGTGTTTTTTGTCCATGTCTTTTATGACACAGGTCCTACCACCTTAATCATGTTCTTGAGTACCCTTCCCATCCTTGTATGCAACAAAAACATAGGGCCCTTCCTAGCCACCCACAAGATTTTTTTTCTTGCCAAGTTTTTACATCTTGACTTTCATGCCCTCTCTTTCAAATCCTTCAAACATCTATAACCCCTTCCTAGAAACATAAACCTTACGTTGCTTCTTTTGAGCTTGTTCAACATTCTCAAGGAAAGACTTGTGAATGTTTGAAACTAAGTACATTTTCCATATCATTTGCTCAACCATTGTTTCAAGTCCCACCTATTCATCTACCACATCACACAACCCATTCAAACTATTGTCACAGTAAGTTTAGGACTACATCCTATCAACACCATGTAAGGTGAATATCTCGTGTTGGCTTGCAGACCACAACAATATCCAAATAATATTCTTGGTAATTGAATATCCCATTCGTGTATATTGGTTGAAGATAAAATAGTCAGGCCATGTTTGATGGTTTGTATTAGTCGTTCTACCATGCCATTGCATTGTGGCCATGTTAGTGCAATAAACTGGTGTATAACATCATAGTCTTGACACAAAGCATCAAACTCCTTCATCCACTCACTACCATTATCTATGAAAACATATTTGGGCACTCCAAATTAGCATATGATCTTGTCTTCAAGGAACTTGGTTATAGTGATTACGTCATGCTCTCTCATAGGACATGCTTCACACCACTTGGAATAGTGGTCAATAACAACAAAAACATATTTATTACCACTAGATGTTTCAAGTAAAGGTCTTGCAGTATAGAGTGTTATTTGATAAAATAGATCACACATAAGTATGTTTTTCATACTTTCCACCCTAGACCTTAAATTGCCAATTTGTTTGGCCAATTGGCATTTGCCACATGTTTTGACAAACTCTTTATAAACTATGTCTTATCATGCTAGAAAAATCGTTTCTTAATTTCAACAAACGTTCTTGCTTCACCTAAATGCCCGACCTCATTATGCATTTTCTTCACTATCAAAAATCTATCATTAGGTTTAAAAACCACTAGATTCTGAAAATATAATGTGTCTTCCTACCAATGATATCTCCTCACTCTCCTCTTTGCCCTCTCAATGTCAACAGAAGTGCATTCATTTGGGTCCAATGAACCACTAGTGAGTAATTTCATATTCAAAGGATCTTCCCAAATTTCCAATAAATGGTTTGGTTTATCCCCATCCATTTCTTGTTCCATGATAATTTTGATCTTGGCCTTATCAATCAAAGTTTGTGCTTCAAGGGCTAGATTCTAGTATCCTTGTAAAGTGTATTTTAATTTCTATTGTTTAACAATCATCTAATCTTGTTCCTCATCTTGATAAAGAATGATTTTTTTCCCTTCTAAGCTTGTCCCTTGGTGTGGTCCAATGTTGCATCCTCTTTTGTAATCAATGTGAAGAGATTGTTGATTGTTTCATTTCCTTTGGTAGTGGGAGACATGGAAACATCTCGTGCAATCCCATCCAGATCCTAAATTTCACCTCCAAAAAATTTATCAACTTCATACCTGCCAATTGGGTTTCAACTCAAAACATCCACATTGGCATGTGTAGCTAGACTATCCTATGGATTATCTTGAAATGAAAGTCCTACAACATAGAAATCCATTTCCTTTTACGTCCATATGCATCTAAGATAGTTGCAAGCCATTCCAGGGGTTTGTGGTATGTTTTTAAAAGGAAGAAAATTTGGTGCAAATATTGATAGAAATGCATTATGCCCCATACAAGAACATAAAACTCCCCTTCCATTGGATGGAAACTCTTCTGCATAGGAGATAATCCCTTGTTGGCATAGGCTATGACTTGTTCTTGCCTCTCATACTTTTGTGACAAGATGGCACCCACTCCCTTTATAAACCAATCTACATCCAGGATGAATGCTTGTGAAAAATTTAGTCTTGTCAACATTGGGGATGCCACAAGCTACTTCTTCAAAATTATAAATCCTCCTTGGTAGATGGGTGTCCACAAAAAATTGTCGTCCTTCTAAGTAAGGTTAAACAATGGTTCTACAATCTTGGCATACCCAAGGGATGAACACCAAATTGAACATTTGCATTGGTGTTTCATCATCCACTACCTAATTCATACCATGATTATTAAGTTTTTCAATCAGAACTTCTTCCGTTGGCATAATCTTATCAAGATTATCATCTACAATATCCTTTGATTCACTCAAGTCCTTTTTAGAAAGAGATCCATCAGTACAATTAGCAAAATCAAGAACTATTGATGCAAAATGCCATGAAGATCCTTCAATTGTACACAACTATTCCAAGTTCATTTTGTTCAAGTCTTTACTCATCTTGGTGTGTTCTGCTTCTTCTAGCATTGAAATCCTTTGAAACATATTGACATTAAGAGGCAAATTTCAATTGTTACACTAGGTCCTTTCCAAACTTGTATAACTCCCTTCTCAACATCTACAATAGCTCCAATTTTCATGATAAAGTCCAACCCTAACAATAAATCATAATTTTTGGTGTCTATGACCAAAAAGATCATTTGGCAAACCACCTTGCTAATTGTGACACGGATATTAGTGATCTTTCCCAATGCCTAAATGATTATACTTGACACAATCTTGTATGTTTCATGACTTGAAGCCAGATGCATTATACCGAGTTCTTTTACCACATAGGCTACCATGACCGACATTGATGCTTTAGTATCAACCAAGCCTTCAATCAATGTTCGAATTGATTTCAAACACTAGATGAAGAGTTTTGTTATAGTGAGTTTTGTTGATGCAGACTTGTTTGATTGTAAGAATAGCCATGATAACAACTACTTATGACTGGGTTGTTTCAACATCCTTTCTTTGTCTAGCCAGTTTCACTAGGCTTTTTAAGATATTCCAACTCTTTAGGAATAATGAAGATGGTTTCCATGGGTGTTAAGGAAATCTTCCCTTTAACAAATATGACAGAATTTTTAATTTAATGTTTCTAGATCTACCCCAACATTTTTAGATTTTTTTTTTTTCTTCATGTAATTTTCCTATCCCTACTCCAAATGTAGATGCTTGTATAGGTAATCTATGTTTTGGCATCTTGATTCTAGAGAAAACATTATGTTTAACTCCACATAATTGATTTAATTTAGTCAATGTGGCTTTTTCATCATTCATTAACACTTTTAGGAAATTTGCAAAAGCAAATGGGCCCTTACCATTCTTTTTCCAATATCTATCTTATGTGTGCCCTATGCATGAACAAAAATAACACCTCAAATTGTAATTATTTGTCTTATGCCCCCCCACCACATTTAGCGCACTTTGGCCTTAATGGATAATGAGTCTAGGACATGTGGGCTTATTCACAATTGAGGTTCCAAAAAAAGGAATAAGGATTCAAGGATTTTTGTGGGGTTATTTGTTGCAAATAACATTTATTTGAAACAAATTTAAATGAAAAAAATTGAATAGTTTAATTTAAGATAACTCATGTGGTGGTTATGATTTTTCACATTCATACATAATTATGTGTGAATATTTTGGTTTATAGCCAGAAACATAGAAATTTTCAAAAATTCCCAAAATGAATTTTAATGGACAACCAAACATTTTTTTTAGCAAGATTATTTCCTTCACATGTGATCTTCACCTAAGCTAGACATTTTGAACCCATTGAACATAATGTTTTTGTCAAATGGTTAAAAAAATGAATCCTTTTCCTTATAGCCCTTTCCTTCAAAATTTCAAAACTTTGAAATTTTTGTATAATTTGGTTTTTCATTAAGTTCATATAATGAACATGTACTTTCATAGAAAGGGGCATGATTTTGTTACGAAAAAAGTTTGAAATCAATTGTAGGACTTTATGCATTCCTTTTGATTCCTTTTTTAAAAATTGTAATTTAGACCTTTGATATAGTTAGTTTATAAGACTCAAAATGACATTTACCTAATATCCAAATTATTCTAAATGCTTTTATTAATTTAACAAGACATATTTTATCATTTTGGCATACAACAATCCACAAGTATAATAATTTAAGATAAACCTCCAAAGTTGTCATTTGTAATCCTTTAAATACAAGTCATTCCTTTTTGGTACCCCAATCATGAATACATCCACATGTAAACATGATATGTTATTTTGACTTGCATAGTTGGCACTAGATGATGCCAGTCATTCCTAGACTAGGTCCTTTTTTGCCATTTGTTCTTCGTCCAAAATAGTTAATAAGAGTATCATTGAGTAATTGTAACTATTTATTGGTATTGGTTTCACTTAATGCCAATTCTTCTTCCCTCTCTTCCTATAGAGGCTCATATGGAGTTTCTCCTATCTCCCCCAACACTTTCTCCATTTCTATTGCAATTGATAAAAGTTCATCCATGTTTTGGTAGGTGCTTACCACCAACAACTTCCTCAATTTTGGTTGCAATTTGGCCAAAAATCGTCTTTTCCTCTCTACACTTGGAATGTGGCCCTTGACAAAAAGTCATTTTAACCTTTCATAATACAATTGAACCCTCTACATGGGTTCTTGATGCACCACATCCATCATAGTTCTTAACTCATCTTCATCATATACCCCATATTTTAAATGTAGCAAGGTTTGCAAAGTCTTCCAATCATCTGGTGGTGGGTCAAGTTTATGGTATTAGTCCCAAGCTTTACCTTTCAAATTGAGCTTGGCAATTTTGAAGAACTTGTTTTCATCCAACTCTTTGATTTTTACAGCCATTTGAAGCTTTTGATCTATTCAATCAAAAACATCCTCCATGTCTTCGCCTCAAAAGAGCTTGTCCATACCTTTTGGATTGGTCATCCTATTTATTGAAGGTTTTCAGCACATACACCCAATCAATATTCAATTTTCCTATTTCAAGTTCATATTCCTTTTCCTCAAATTTAATAGACTATAGCTTATTGCTACCTACTCTTATGTTGTCTTCCTTCAACCATGGGACTAAATAGGTTAGAAACTTGAATGTCATATGATTGTTCATTTGCACCCTCTAGTTGCCATTCAAGTCAACCTTGATATGATTTTAAATAGAGTTTCCAACTTCTAAGTCTAGACGTACTTCCACCAATTTCTACCCTTAGAATTCTATCTCGTTCTTGGGACAACTTTTCAACTCTTGGTATGAAAAATCTGATAAAGCAAGCAGGAGAAGTATAAACCTTGGGTATCTAGATATCCCCAACCTTGGGGAATTCGTTTTTCTCCTCAAACCTTGAAACAACAACATTAAGGAATGTAAAATATGAAAAAGAAACTACACTAGAATTGTGCAATGCAATACCACTCTCCAATTCCATCAGAATTTTGATCCATATTTGTGCCTATGTATTAAACCTTCTATGACTAATTTTGACCACAAGATCTCCAACTAGTGCTTCCCTTGGATCTATTCCCATGATGCTCACTACACCAAAGCCATGCAATCGTAATATCAAAGATGCTAAGGATGGATTTTGTTTTATGCTTGAATTGTCAAACCTATGGACCATTTGATGTTCAAATAGTTTTTGGGTAGTTAGATTTTGATTATGCTCACTACTACTAGAATCTAACATCTTTTATGCATATTTAAAACCTATACTAAGGTCAAATTTTTTTAAGGAATACCAAAATATTGTCACAGTGGACCACCTTTTTTGTGCTCCTTTACATAATCCTATTGACCATGTAAAGACACAAAATGGATGAGATTGATGGAATTTAAAATTGTAATGGTTTAAAATATGGTATTTATAAAATACTTGACACATTTTGATTCATTAATATTGATGGGGACCAAAATATAGAACAAAAAAAGATTCCATTAAAAATTAGGTCATTTTTGTCCTTAGTGGTACACCTTAAAAAATTGGACCCACATAGTACAACAACTTCTACACTTAACATCTTATTCTGATCAACACATTTTAATACCAAAAAGGGGTACATATAAGTTTGTATGTACTTTGAATATTGCAAAATAATGATTAGAAACAACAAAACAACAAACCTAAAAACATTCATTCAGTAGAATCAACATTACATACATCAATGACATGTTGATAGAATAACTCTATGGACGTTGGTAGATAAGCTCACTTCAAATTTGCTCTATGTGGATTATCATGGTCTACAAGTGTGGGTATCCAAACAATAAACAAATTCTATAAAGCTAATACCCAATTGGTATAGATGTTTGTTCAGGAGATGGAAAAGACATGGGCAAGCAACTTCAACAGTGATTTCTTTACATTTTCCCAGGATTTCCCACTACAACAAATCTATTCAAAGCTCCCAAACATTCAAGTACTCAATCTTCCCCATATTCCCACTGGATTCTCAAGCATGTTCAACTTGAGTAAGATCCCCACAAAGACCAGCCTTAATAACCCCCTTGAGCTTTTTATCACTTTTGCTTTAAGGTCCTTATTGGCTCCTTAACTCCTAGTGCTCTACTCACTAGCTTTAGCACAACATAAATTATAAAGCAAAATGAACAGCACATTCACACAATGTTTTAGGCATTCATCTTGAAAGCTCCTAACAACAATCATTGAATTGAGATCAATTAGAGTCCAAAAATTAGAATCTTTAACTTTCATCCTCATTTGGTATTTATTCCTTTCCACCACCAAACACCCCATCCACCATTCAATAACTCTGCATTGTTTTTTATCACACAACCAAGAAAAACCAAAAAACAAGGCTCAGCCACAAACTTTAGATCTAAGCGCCAACACTCCATGAAGAACAACAAACGAAACTCCATAACTTGCAAACAACAAAAACACAAAAAAATAATAAAGACATCAAAAAACAAAATGTGGCTCCTCTAAAGCTCATGATGGCCAACCATCCCCTCCCTTGATGTTTTTTGCCAGTCACATCCATCGGAGCTCTTTATCCACTAAGTTACTTCTTCATCAGACCTTTACTTGGGTCTTGCTCACATTGAAAAAGAACTAACACATTTTTAGGTTACAATACTTTTTTGTGAATGGGTTCCCATCCCTACCTTTTTTATATAGATGATTTTTCTTCAATTTACTTAGGTTTTGGTTTTGAAATTCTTTTAAAATTTTGTTATTATATATTTTTTCTAAGGTTAAACATGTTATTAGTTTGAAAGAAAAATCACAATTTTGAATAATAACAATGACAGTTTTTTAAATAATAATTTAATGATGAGTGGGCAATAAGCATGTAGTTCTTACTTTTAAAACATGTCTTAAGTACACAATTATTTTCTAAATTTTGGGTGAGTTTAGGAATGTAGTTGATATAGGTGGTCATCTTTTATAGGTGGTATAATGTTGTTAACAAGAAAAAAAAAATCAGTTTTGAGCTATGTGTAGTTAGGTAGAACCATATCCAGTTTGGAACGAGCCTGTCTAAGAATGTTTTCTGAGAACCCAGAACCAAGGGTCTTGAAATGTGAAGAATTAGGTCCAAAAACAGCCCAGAGGTTCTATCAAAAATAAATAAATTCTTGAAGCAGAATTGAAAGTTCTTTCAAATTGTAGAAAAAGTTGAAACTGAGATCGAATGTTCTCTTGAAAAGTAAGAACAGACCAACACTAACTTTGTTACCTGCTATCAATCCCAAAAGTGACTAACTTTGCAAGCTTTACATATTTGTGAATAATTTGTTATCATCCCATCACTTTTACACCTTGAAGTTCCATAAGCAACCAAGACCCAAGAACTTAGGTTTCTTTCCATGAGATGGTGTGATCACAAATTTTACCCCAACAATAATTTTCCATTATATTCATTCCATCTAAGAGTAGTTCTGCTCATACTTAGGTATGATATTTGAGCCTTCAACAATATTTATTTAACATCCTAGATGGCTTCTTACTATTTCCTGATCCTCACCCATGAACATGAAAATGAGGATTGTAAAAGACAGAAGACTACTAATAACAAACCACCTGAACCAATCGTTCTACTTGACCAATCAAGAGCAAGTGTCAAACTATACAACGTCTTTTGCCTGCCATACATGCTAGGCCAAAACACTACAAAGTCAATTTTTATCATTGAATGATGAGGAGCTGACACTTGCCATCATCTTTTATGGGATAATATGTTCCCTTAAGTTCTCAACAAAGTTCCTCACAAATAAAATGTTCTTAACATTCTCAACACTAATTACCAACGTTGTATGACTCTTCTTTTTGAGATAACATTCCATTCCATTCGATTCTGACATTTTTAAATTTATGTGAAGGTTCTCTGGGTAGGGGTTTGAGGTGGGTTCTTTCAAAATTTGGACCCTTCAATTCCAGTTTTATCACATAACCTTTGGACCCAGTTTTTGAACTGAGTCCAATTTCACACACACTGCACATTTCCCAATGCTAAAGATTATGTAAGTACAAAGTTTTGCAACAAAGTAAAATAAGAGTGTATGTAAAATTGAACAAGTAATTAGAATTTAATATTTAATTATAAAGTTCAATCTACTTATTAAGATTTTTAAAAAGTCAACTTTTTTACATATGTATCCTCACCTTGTTTTCAAAACTATTTTTTCATGGTTCTGATTCTTGATGTAGCTAAACATTTTCTCCATGATCCGGTTCTTGTGTCATTCCAACAAAATCATGTCAACTCAGATCTGGGTCACAAGAAGCTGACCTGAACCCCCAGTTTTCACCATTCAAACCAGATACTCTCACAACATTGCTAGTCGCCAATCAATTTTCAGCCTGATTGCAGCTCTCCGATGGAAAGTGAAAAGTGCATTTCCATGCAGCAAGAAAGGTGGCTCCCATTTCAGTGGCTTTCCATTAGGCTCGAGTGTTGTGATCACAGCAGCCCAATGGAAAGAGATCCTTCCAGGGTGGGATGAAACAAATGCCAAGGGTTTCATCACTCCACTATTTAAGTTAGGTGGTAGCCAAATGTGCACAAAGGTAGTACCATCTGATGAAAACATAAGGGCTATTACAAGTTTTGTTTGGCCCAATTAAGGATGTAGTGAAGGACATGGAGCTACATGGGGTCACAGTGTACCAGCACCCACCAGTGCACCATGAAGGATGAATGGTAGGTGGTCAGGAAACAGTTTTCTGTTGAGATCCTGTTCCCTAGCTAACCATGGTGGTTGGCTCTCAGTTGCTTTTACCTGTGTATAAACCATCTACTTACCTAATAGTAACCTATTTTACTACCTATCTACCTATGTATGAAACCTATTTCTTGAAAATTGGTTACCAAGGTGAAAGCAAATAGTAACTCAGTTGAGGTTCATCCACTACTGAGTAAAAACAGGCATCCAGTGGATGGTGCGCTGGTGAGTGCTGGTTCAGTGCAGCCGCTACATGGCATTTTATGGCCACATTAAATGGTAGTTAAATTTGGTTGATTGGATGTTCTTTGGTACCAAATGAGTACAATGATTTATTTTTTTTTGACAAATTTCGTTGCTTTTTTGACCAATTGGGAGTTTTTGTTATCTAGTGTAATTTTGACTAATTTTTCTTGCCAATTCTTTGATATCAAAGAATTGGAGGGAGGGGGGGGAACCTTGCAAACCACACATCAATTGCACAAATGAAACTCAAAATTGATCTGTGCTAGGATTGATTGAAAAATGGAATTGGGATGAAAATATCACTATTGAAATGTAGCTATTGTCATATAATGAATGTGCTGAAATTTTCAACAGAAAAATTAACATTGAAATAATTGGACAATTTGACATTCATATTTCATATTGTGTTGTATTTATTTAATTATGTGTATGAATATTTTCTAATGCTCAATGTGATGTTGGGAAACTTTTTTCAAAACTCATGACATCATTCACTTCAATAAAACTCCAAGCACTAAAGCATGTTTGGGTGAAGACAAAGAGGATGCCTTTTGACCCTTGTTGGGTGGTGCAACTCACAAGTGCCACAAAAAGAAGAACTTGCTTGTTTTGTTGCATTTGCAAATATTAATAACTCGTACTTTTTTCCTCCCACAAGTGTTTGTTGATCCCGTCATTCAGCAAAAGAGAATCCAGTTCCAACCTGCACATCAAAGATTCTTTAAGCACGGAAGCAATGAGCTTACAAAACAAGGAAGTAAGGCAAGAGAGAACAAACATATTACTTACATTTGAAGAGACTCATGAGTTCAATTTCGGGGTCCCCTTTACCACCTCCACCATTGTCATCTCCTCTGCATAGGCCTTCCATAGCTCATGTTAAGGTAACAAGTGTAGGTCATGTGGTTGTCAAGAAAAATATCATGCATGCATTGGGGCTCAAGCATGTGGTCCCATCCCTTTGTCACGCTTTTGAAGAATAGTACACACTTCAGTGGTACCTACTCTTTAGTCTTCTTCCTCAATGCCAATGCAGAGCATTTCTTTCTTAGGAGAGTGCATGTTCCAAGTTCGCATTATGTGATCAAGTTGGATTTCAATAGGGTATTCTCTTTGATTGTTTAAACATTTAACATAACTTTGATCTTCCAAATTTGGTACTACCATAAAGCATCTCCACCCAAACCCCCTATTTGGGCATCAGCTAGTGTTTACCACATCCAACATGCATTATTAATTATTCTCCCATTCCCTCCATAGTTTTTTCTTCTTAGTGAGAAATTTCACACAAATGGAAAAGATTAAAGTTAATAGGGATTTTCCCCCTCTTTTCCTGGGAGAAAAAATAGCCAAATTTTGAAATTTAAAAATTAAATTTTGTTTCCCACAGCTCCACTTGGATTTTGGGTGGGATACATCAAGGGGTATTTTTCTTACCTGGTTTTTACATTTTAGACAAGTTTTACAAACTTGTCACCACTTAATGCTAAATCATTCTTGAGATGCTTGCATATGACACAACATCAAAAATTTAGAGGAAAAAACAAAAAAACTATTGCCTCCCACCCATAAACATAAAAAATTGGTCAATATAAAGTGAGAGAATAGTTAACTCTAAATGTGTAATAAACCAAAAATGATTTTTTAATATTTCAAATCAATCTAGACAGTAGAGATTATAATAATTTGCTAGGGTAGAGTACCTCATCATCGAACACTAGATTATCACTGAACATTTTGGCAGATCTTTCTCAATTCTTCTTCATTTTCAATGATATAAAATGTTATAGGAGCACCTTCTCAAGCTTTACAAATCATCTTTAAAATGCAAAGCCGAAGTAGCAGTCAAAAAAGAGCAGTAAAGAAAATATGTTTCTTCGAATTACAAAACACATCTTTTTTTTCTTTTTTTTACAATTTTACCCCTCCTACTTCATCAATGCATAACTTTCTCATTTTTTTGGTTCAAATTGAGCAATTTAAATTATCTTGTAACTCTGAAGGCAACAAAGTAATATTTAAGGATTTTTTTGAGGGGTTTGGAAGTAGGCTATGAACTGATGATTGAGAAATTTTTGCACAAATGATTACCCCGTACTTCAGAAGGTCATAACTTTCTCACCTCTATTCCATTTTTGTCTATTTTTAGTGCGATAGATGCGTCAAGAGGAGGGAGGGTTCCATCTACTCTTAGGACATCATAAACAATGGGGCCCTCCTCATTAATCGACGACCAAACCCTACCTTAAGTGTTCGGTCACCAGCTGGTCTACCCTACCCCTTTTGAAGGATCTTCACAGTCACAATCTCATTCCAGAACTTGAAAGGCTTCTTTCTTACTTGAAAAATTGCATTTTGGCCTCTGTTTTTTTTCTTTTGTGAGTAACTAATTCACTCATTGTGAGTGTTATGTTAGAATGCATGCATTAATCTATGGCAAAGTTTCAATTCCAACCTTGGCAGATCTTGTATGAGCTCAATTTAGTTCTGCTATCTCATCATCCTTCTTGATTTTGGCTGAAATTTTTCTCAAAGGATTATGTGTTTGTAAACTCATAGTTTGATTTGTAATGAGATTTTTCAAGGGTTGGATTTGTAATCCAATTTGTGGATGAAGCTATTTTAAGTAAGGATTAAATAGAGATAAAATGATTGTAAGGCGGACTCAGGCTCTTAGGGGTGACAAGTCATCATTTGGGCCAATCATTATGACCAGCCAACCGAAAGTAATCATTTTTACTGGCTCTTTTGCAGATCATTGTATCTTTGGATATTTACATATCCCAACTCCAAACTGGTATTGGTAATGGATCCTCTTAAAATTTGCATACTAGCATGGTACTAGTGTTTGATCTTTTCCTTAAGTTTCATACCAGCATGGTACTGGTATTGGGTTTTTCCTTTAGATTTCACACAAGCCTGGCACTAGTATTGGATTTTCTTCAATGATTTTCATACCAGGTTCTCATATTAGAGTCCAAGACCGATTTTTGGCTAGTATGAGACAGGTATATTCCTGACATTGAGATTGGTATGGCCTTGGTATGAAGCTGGTATTACCTCAAGTCCTTACCAAGCTGGTGCTAGTATGAGACTGCTATAACCTCATGTCCCTAGAAAGCATGTGTAGGTACAAGGTTGATATTGCCTCAGGTCATACCAATCTGGTCAGTTCTTTGAGACCAAATATCCTGTCACTGATCTATATATCAGGGTTCCAATATAGTGTCCACCCAACATTGGTCCAAACTCAATTTCACAATACATAATGGAGGTACTTCATCCAAAGTATTGTGTACATGTCATTGTAAGGTTATCATTGGAGTTGCTCCAAGGAACTGTCAATTGGTAAATTAGTCCATATATCTTGGGTGGAGTAGATGGATAATACGGTTTTGGGCATCATTTGAATGGCTAGCTATGTTAGCTGTTAGCTCTTGGAAGAGCTTCAGAACTTGGGATGACTGTAATGGGTGTTGTGTTTAGGTCAATTTGGGAGAAAATTCACACTAATAAGGTGGTGGTGCAATTGTAAGCTTTGCAGTTTTGGTGGGGTTTGAAGTCCCTACTGTTTGGCTGCATTAGCCTCAGGCGTTGAAATGTGTTGAGAGCTTTCTGCTACCATTACCTGCACCATCACACACCTGCTTAGAATGGTTTGGCCTCAAGGCACCTTCACAATTACAATGACATAGGAAAAAATATTCTAAATCATGCAGTAGACCAAAGAAATTTGGAGCAACTCTGCACCCAACAAATAAAAGTGCAAGATGATTTCTCACAAAATCTGTGAAGTAATTTTGTGATCAGGTCAAATGCTCAGGATACACATGTATCATTTTCAACTACGAGCTTGATGCACCATTGCCTAAACCCTAAACCCAGCTCTTTGAACTCAAATTGTGAGCATATCTTGAGCATGGGCGTTTTTGTACAAATAGTGATCACTTTGTGTGAAGAGTTGTCAGAAATAACTTCCTTCCACCACACATTCGAGAACAAAAAGCTCCAGGAGCTTGATTTGGGTTCTTATGAGAGTCAATATAGGATTCACATGAGTTAACTGTTTATGGACTAATATCCAGCAAGGTGTAGATGCCCAATCAGGATGAGACACACCAGTGAGTCAGCCCCTGAATCTGGTTATGGACTAGATAACCGACAAGGTGTAGATGCCCTATCAGGATGAGACACGTCAGTGAGTCAGCCCTTGAAGCTGGTCATGGACAAGATAACCGGCAACATGTAGATGCCCAATCAGGAGACATGTCAGCCCATCAGCCCGTGAAGTTGGTTATGGACCAGATAATCAGCAAGAGGTTGCAGATCACAACATATATTTAGCCATGGTATGCATCCTTGCACATACTCACTAGATTGGCATATTGTATTCACAAGGATTTGTAAGCATCTTTACTAAGCATTAAAGCAGTGCAAGTTTCTTGAGAGCCATGGAAAGCTGGGTGTACAGATTGTCCTCTGTTGTGTCACTGAAACCCAAGAAAGAAGCCATCAAAGAGTCACAAGTTCATCCCTTCGGCCTTTTTGGGTTGTATAACATAACATGGGACGTGACTACCTACAAAAGACACAGTACCCCTCACTGATGTTTGGTGTTAAATAATTCTCAAGAGGCCCCAATTGTAAGAAACAATTTTTTTTGAGCTGACACTGTGTGGGTTTCTCGAGAATTGATTTCTGAACTTACTGAACAAAGAATGCAGTGCAAACTGAGAAATCCCCAAGGTGAGTCTATATATTATCTTCTCTTGTCACTGAACCCAGAAATCAGTTCAAGCCACTGGTTTACCAGTTATCACTGTACACTCAAAATATTTCTTGGACCTTGCCTTCTTAAACTCACATTTGAAATTATGAAACATTCAAGTTAGGGATGTTGGACCCCTTGTTTGAAACAATTAAATGTGTCAACAAAATTTGCAGATTATCAGTGGCAGCTACTCTACAAGTGAGCCAGGAAGAAGTGAGCAAGGACATGGGTGCAGATGCAGAAGCCAAGAATAGTGTGTTAATGTCTGCAAGTTCGAAACACCAATGTCAACTCCAACATCTTGGTCATTAAATCTTCAATACTTAATGCAAGGAACGGGGTCGGGAGCAGCTGAGTGAACCAGCAGCCACCAGTGCACCAGTTCAGGATGAGGCCATTCAAGCTGTTTTGAGGATGAACCAGAAACACAACCTCTTCCCCTGCCCAGGGATTTTTCAGCCCCCTACTCTGCCCCAAAATTTTCCCCTCACCTCCCTCACCTCATTTCCCGCTCACTCCATCGCCAGAGCTTGGAAGAGCTCCCCAACATGAGTAGTTCAAAGCTTTGAGGAGATGCAAGACGCAAGGCTTGAGGAAGGTGGAGAGGAAAAGGTGAAAGGAGTGCTTCATCCCAACGCAAAACTGGCAGAAGAAAGGTAAGCTCCCTCCCTTCTTTGCATTTTTTTTTCCTCCATGTTTTTTTTTCTTTTCTTCTACTTGAGAAGAAGAAAACGATGGCAATGGCCATCACCTTCTAATCATTAATACTTAATGCAAGGAAGGGGGTCAGGAGCGGCTAGAATGAACCAGCAACCACCAGTGCACCAATTCAAGATGAGGCCATTCAAGTTGTTTTGGGGATGAACTAAAACGATTCCCTCTTCCCCTACCCAGAGATTTTTCAGCCCCCTTCTCTACCCTAAAATTTTCCCCTCCTACCTCCTTTACCTCATTTCTTGCTCACTCCATCACCAAAACTTGGGAGGCCTCCCCCAACTTGAGTAGCTCAGAGCTTCAAGGAGACATGAGACACAAGGCTTGAGGAAGATGGAGAGCTCAACATTGAAGGAACATGGAGAGGAAAAGGTAAGAGGAGTGCTTCATCCCAAACGCAAAAGCAAGAGAAGAAAAGTAAGGTCCCTCCCTTCTCTAAATTTTATTTTTTTCTATGTTTTCTTTTCTTTTCTTCTACTTGAGAAGAAGAAGATGATTGCCATGGCCATCATCTTCTTCTTTTGTTTTTTTGTTTCTGCTCGAAGTGAAGAAGGTGACAACACAAGCGTGTCGTCACCTTTTTTTTTTCCTTTTGTTTTTTGCTACGAAGTTTTTCCTTCTTTTTGTTTGAAACAAAAAAGACGACGATAGCAAGCTTGCTACCATTGCCCCCCCCTTTTTTTTTCTACTTGAAGTGAAAATGGGCAACAATAATAAACTTGTTGCTACCACATTTTTTTCCTTTTGTTGTTGTTGTTATGAATAAGGCAATGGTAACAAACTTGCTATTGTCACCCATTTTGTTTCTTTCTACTTGAAGCGAAAATGGGCGACAACAATAAGCTTATTGTTGTCATTTTTTAAAAAATTATTATTGTTGCTACAAATAAGGCAACAAGAACAAGTTTATTGTCATCGCCCATTTTTTTCTTCTTTATACTTGAAGAAAAGAAGGCAACAATGGCAAGTTTGATGTTGTCACCTTTTTTTTTTTGGTGCAGTTACCATTGCCTTTTTTTTTTCCTTCTTCTTCTTTTTTAGTCTTTTTGTTATGAAAAATTGGTAATTATCCATCAGAATTGACAATTGACAATGACCTTGTGGTTTTTTTAAATGTTTAGGGTTATAATGGCTAAAAGAAGGAAACAAAAAAAAATTATTGGTGATTTGGAAATTTAAAAACAAATTGTTACTTATCATAACTAACAATTGGGGAGCAAAATGTTGCTCCATCAGAACCAAGAGTTGATGAATCAAACAATCCATGTGACTTAGAATTGGCAATGGTGGCTATTTACAATTCAAATGATGAGATCCCTCCCAATATAGATTAGGAATTTTGATCGAAAAGTGATGGATTGAGTTGTTTTAGAATTTACATACATTAAATGAAATGTAGAAAAAAAAATTGTACAAAAAAATTTAAGTTTGATTATACTCACACCTTTCATCATTTAATGGAAGGTGTGGGATTTTTTTCAAATTTTTTAATTCTAATACCTAAAAGAGGTTAAGAGTCTATAGTAGTTGCATCTAATTATGTGATCTTATGTTTTACAATACCTACATTCTGTTGTGTGATTTTTTTATGTCTAAATTTTTGAAGCTAGGGTTTTTAATTTATAAAGTAAGGACTTATTTGTTTTTATAACTTTTGATTTAGGTTTAGAACTTGAAACTGACTAGGCCTCTCAATCACCGGCATCCCCTTGTCCACCTAATATGGCTCGAAAGGGCAAAGAATGGATGAAGGTTAGGTTGAAATAGAAGTGTAAAGTTGGCACTTACATTGTCACATATTCTACCAAATGGTTGTTGACCAAGCATTTGAAGGAAATGCATGGTTTAGTGGTAGAAAAGGTTAAACCTAAAAGGCTTTCAACTTCTAAAGGAGGTCTTTTAACATCAAGATCATGCTAAAATGAACATTTACATCTTGGGAAATGCCATGGCCGTGTAGAAGTGGAATGATCAAAAGGTTAGTAGTCATGTTCTTGCTAAAACCCACCGCAAATGGGACAAGTAATTGCTACAAAATAATGTCCACCATTACCAAAACCAATTTTAGTCAAATTAATTTTAGAGCAACTATTGCAAGCACTACAATAAAAGATGTCCTTGTACACCAAGTAATTTCACTGGATTTTGAATGAATTCACGAGTTGTAGTGAATGAGGACCAATGAAAAAGCAATGAATTCATTAGCTTAATGAATAGGGATTAATGAACTGCACCCACATTTTGTGGTAGTGAAATGTTGGGTTTAATGCCTAAGGTGTGGGAAGCGCACCTTGAAATACAACATCACAAATGGAAAAAAACAAATATTTACAAAAGATGATCGGATCCACCCATTCTACATATGCACAATGATTGAAGATGGCATGAGATGTGAAAAATTAGGATTAAAAGTCCACTAAAGTGAATTAGACACAAGAATTAATAGTTGTATTAGATTTCCATGAATCTAGAATGATTCATGGAAGGTAAGAAAATAATAATAATCAATGTTTATTATTTTTTTATAATTTTGTTTCATCCAAGGTGTGTTAAAGTTTAATTTGGTGGTTTTTGGGTGTTTATAAGATTTAGGGCATAATAAAAGAGGAATTTGTTACAACTACAATTCATGTTGAGATGCAACATCACCATTTGCACACTACTTGTCATGCAACAAGGGCTACAAATGCAACAATTATTTACTGAACTAAACATGGCATTGTAAATAGTGATATGATTTAGGGTTTCCTCTTTATATAGTTAGCTAGGTTTTTTCAACCCTTAAATGTTTTGTATTATCCACTTTTTGAACTTTGGTCCTTTGATATACTATAAAAAACCTTTTTTTTCATTGGGTTCTTTAACATTTTTTGATCCACCCATTTTTGTACATCTTTTATCAATATAATTTATTTTTTTAATCACACTTATTTGATGGGTATATGGTTGATCATATATGTCTTATTTTTTATCATCTTCTTAGTGTTTTAGATGTAAGAATCTAAACCTAAATAGTCTTATATTATATTTTATAATTAATTTGTCTAAGGTTTACAAAAATCAAAATGAACATTATGCAATACCTACATCCTTTTTATTCTAACTTCCATAAAACCATTTCAAATATGCAATACCCACATGTAGGTTTTATAAATAGTTGATAATGTTTTACATCCATTGCAATACCCGCATATAAGTCTTATAAATAATAGTTGATTTTTTAAACATCCATTACAATACGCACATATAGGTTCATAAATAGTTGTTAATGTTTAATATCTTTTGCAATATCCACATATCGGTCTCCATTGCAATATTCATGGGACTCATATGACATGATAATTTAATCTAAGTATCAATAAATAATGTCATGATTAAGGAATTATAAAAAAAAAATCAAATAATGTAAATGATTGATTATCATTTTTAAACAATCATTTATTTCTAAATATTAATTAACGGATTATTTGGTTGAACCTTAATTATTCAGATAATTAGAATTTAAATCTAAAAATCAAATTGATATTTTGATATTTAATTTATTATATTAATTAAATCTTTTTATGTTGATAAGTTATTCAAATCATTATTTTAGATAATTATTAATGACAATTAATTGTCATAAAATTAATTTAGGTATGCAAAGAGACATATTTTGAGTACCCAAATCACTTATTGGTTATTTTGAAATGACCTTACATGTGGGTATTGCATTTAAAGTTGATTCTTCACCTAAGGTTGCTTAAATCACCTATGGATTATTTCATAATGAACTCGCATGCAAATATTGCATATAAGCTTTGGTTTTCATTCAAAGGCCACCCAAATTAAATATTGGTTATTTTGAAATGACCCTACATGTGGGTATTGTGTTTAAGGTTAGGTCTGCATTTCAAATTACTTAAATCACCTATGGGTTATATCAAAATGAACTTGAATATGAGTATTGCATTTAAAGTTAGGTATTTATATAATTTTGTAATACCTGTACACACACTTATTTTCACCAACTAGAAATTTGGCCTTAATTTTTTGAATAATTAAATAAAATTTGTAACAAAACACAAAAGAAAGTATGTCTCTTACCATTTGGTAATATCTCCAAGTTGAGTTTTTTCACTTTCTTTAAAAATATATAAAATGACATTACATTATTTTACATATGTTTAAACCATAAAAATTCCACACAAAATGCACCCTAAATTTATTTTAATTATTATAGACTTGTAGAAAAAATGTTAATTAATTTATATGTTCTAAATTCTAAACCTAAACCATAATTTTAACATTAAATAGTAAATTTTACATTAAACTTTAACCCCATGTACCATCAATGTGACCAATTTTACATTATGTCCATTTTTATATATGTTAACTCATATTATAAAATGAAAAATAATTTTGAAAACATGAATTTCATGATGTATTGGTGGGGAATCAAATATTTTTTAAATATTTTTATGTTTCATGGTTAATGAATTACCACAATATGATACGAGTATTGCATTTAAACAAAAATGGGTTAGGAAATATTGAACTTTAACAACTATGGAACATATGGAAACAAAGGAAATTCATAATTATGTTATAGATCTAAACAAATCATAAGATTAAAAACCAATACAATGAACAAAGTCTAGAATATAAACCTTAAGCCTTAATATATATGAACTAAAATTTTAAACATTAAATCATAATGCATAACCCTAAAATCCCAAATGATATTTAGCCATAAGCCCTATTACAACCTTAATAATACAAACTTTAACAAAAAAAAGTCTTAATGATATATGCCTTAAACCCAAAAAACTATATAAACTATACAAATTATATGATGCAAAACAAAAAAAAATTAAAAGAACATAGGAAAAAAAAAAAAAATTTAAATTTATATGATGCACCCCCAAGCTTTTTGATAGACTCAACTATGAGTCCAAGGTGAAAACAACGAAAGGATGAGGAGTTGGGGTACATTCCCTGGTTCGCAGCATTTTGGGGGTAGAAAGGTGTGTTAGAGCTCCAGGATGGGGACTAGGACGAATGACAAGCAGATCAATTATTCACATGGACCTGCACAAACCAAACAACAAGTTGGTTAGTGCATAGTTGAAGCACTTTTGGTGCACGGACGAGTCATAGGCAAACACAAACTCACAAGATTCACCACGACTTGAACTTGGGGGAAGCCATCACCTTCCCCCTTACAATATTTTCTATGTTTGGCCATAAGGCCAACACCCAAATGTCATTTTGTCTCGAGACTTCGAAGTTAGGAATCCCAAAATTCCCAAAATTGAAACTTTCACAACTTTGGAGGCCCATAACTTTATGTGCAGACCTTCGATTGAGGTGAGGTTTGAAGTAAAGTTATAGCCCTTGTCAAGAACTTTCCAACATTATATAGCCCATCACCTACATGCAAGGAAATCAGGGTGATTCCTAACTTTTAATGGTTGGGAGTCAAATTGACAATTTGACTTTCGACCTTTCTTTTAGCCATAACTTATGTTTCAAGCACCCAAATGGGTCATATGAGCTCATTTTAAACATCTAAGTTTCAAGAGTTTTTCCAATGGTAATGGTATAAAGAATTCTTCAATTCAATGAGTTTTGATCCTTACAATTTCCCTTTAAAATTTAGGGAGTCCATCAAGACTCCAATTCCCAAAGTGGGAGCCCACTTGTGAATGTGTGGGTTCATTCCCTCACATTTTCCTACAGTTTTAGGAGCATGAAATGTGACTTTTGAGCATCACTTTGGCCCCCACCTTTGTAAGCCTTTATATTGGTCATGAGCCCAAGGCTAGGGTTGTGACATTAAAGCTTTTAAACTACAAACATTTATTAATTGAAAAAAAAACCTTAATTTTCAAAAAAAATCAAATAAATTTCGTAAAAAACCAAAAGAAAATATATGTTTATTACTTTTTGTCTCATCTTTCCAAGCTTTTTTTTTTTATTCTCTTTGAAGAAAATATAAAATGAAATTATATTACTTCACATATGTCTAATTAATGTTTAACATAATACATACTTATAATAATCACATGAAAAGATATATTGTAATGTCCATTCCATAAATAAATTAAATAAATAAAATTTAGTAAAAATATGCATTAATTAAACCAAAATGGTTGCAATTACGATGTTGTTTTCATTAAAAATTGTTTATAATGCCTACATATGGGGACCTATGTTCATCATCCATGAACTAGGTTGAACCTTAATAAATGTATAGATAGGATTGGGGGGGGACGGGGGGGAAAGTGAGTAGGTAATTAGTTAGGTATTTGGTTATGTAAAAACCATACATAGGTAGGTAAGCATAGTGATAGGTAGGAAGGTGGGTGCATAGGTAAATAAATAGGTATATAAATAGGTAATTAGGTTAATAGGCAGGTTAATAAGTAGAAATGAAATTCGAGGAACAAGGTAGATAGGTTACTAGGGTAGGTAGGCAAGTTACTAAGCAAGAAGAAAGTTACATTATAAAGGTAATTAGGTAAATAGGCAAATTAGTATGTAGGAAATAAGCTACCTTATCAAAGTGGTTAGGTTTATAGAGTACTTATGTTAATAAGGTGGTTGTGTATATAGGGATACTAAATAGTAAGGTAGTTAGGTTAATGGGTTAGGTAGTTAATACAATGGTTAGGTCAGTAAAGAAGTTAAATCAATAAGGTATGTAGTTAACAAGGTAGTTAGGTTAGTAAGATATGTACTTAGTATAGTATCTAAATTAGTAAGATAATTATTTATTAAGGTAGCTATGTTAATAAGGGATAATTAGTACGGTACCAAGGTTGGTACAATACTTATGAGGGTAGGAAGGTGAGTAGGGTAGCTATGTGTGAGGTCAGGTCCAAGGAAAAAACAACCAAGAACAAACAAATAAAATAAAATATAGTGGTCAACAACGAAAAGAAATGGACTATGATGAACCCCATTTGGCACTGAATGAAAAAACGCAACCCATCTAATGGACAGAATGGCCAATTGCACATTGGTGGATGTTAGTTCACTCTAACTGTTATGAGCTTCCTTTCATGGGCCTTGTGGTATTGACCTTTTCAAGACGTTTTCTCTTAACATCATTTCATTTTCCTTCCTCCTCTTTGCATTATACACCATTCTCCTATTTATTTAATTTGAAATTTGTTTTAACTTTCTCCAAGTGTGCAATAAATGGGAACTTTTTGTATCAATTATTCTAAAAGCTTTGGCTTTCAACCTTAATGGGTCATTCTAGAGCAAAATTGTCTTTAATTTAATTAATTGTAAGGTAAAATATGAGGGCTATGGCATTCCCAAAAAATAGGCCTTCAAGTTCTCAAAATAATGAGCATTCAAAATAATAGGTCCTCTAAAGGCCAATTATTTCAAGAATACCCCTAGAATACCGGGGTCCACTTTTTCACCCTTTTACACTTTGGTGTTGTTCTTATGTCGCCCTATTCCATTCACATGCCACTCTAAACACTTGTGCTACTTGCATATGGAAAACCACGCACTTGGTAAGTTTCGGCACTTAAATTTACCTCGCTACCTTGGGCCAACCTTGACCTTTAGATGTGTGGGACTAATACCTACTACAAACTTCCCAAGTGATCCAAGGCCTTATCGCTTGGGATTACCATCTCTCATCTTCTAACCTAATCGTAAACTTTGCCTAATTCAAAGACTTAATACGCCACAACGAATGGCTCAAGCTCCCTTTCTTGAACCTTCATTCACCGACACTTATGCAACTTGCGAGTATGTCAAATCGGGAGTCAAACCCGGCCCAACATTAAGACTCGTAACCCAAACCCACCACGGGGGCTACCCCATGGTGGTTTGGACTTGGGCCCCAAATAGGCGAGCCCTCACAATTGAGGGTCAACCTAAGAAGGCATGTCACTATCCCCCACTCTAAAGATGTCAACATCCCTATTGACATTTTTTTTGGGGTGACCACCCTAAGCGTTTCCACCATTTTCTCTCCCAACCCCTTTTTGGATTAGCTACTTCCTAATTGAAAAAACCCATTTGCATTATGTTTTTGTGTTCTCAACATAAGAGGTTTTACTTAAGAGGTCGTGAGTCATGAGTCACAAATTGATGCATAGGAAGTTTGATTTCTCCACTCAAGGACATGCCATTTTTTTTGCACGCACCACCACCTCGATCTCGCTTCATTTGAACCTTGAAGTTTTTTTATTCGAGTTCAACTCCAAGTTCATTTCCATTGGTTGCCATTCCCTTACCTATTTTAGCCATTAGCTCCTCGTGAACTTTAGCCTTTTCGTAGTTGACCACATTCATGAAAACCTTTAACCCTTGTTCATGAATATTAATTTTGTGGGTGTTCTCCCCCACCTTAAAGGTTGATGTCCTCATCAACACTTAAGCTGCTTGCAATTGGGTCTTTATTTTTCTTTTGAATTTTCTTCACTCCAAGTTCGTGACCCCTTTCATATTCAAACTTGTTTACAATTTTTGGCAAATGGTCTAGGTTAGCATGTTTCATCCATACTGCATCCTTGTGATAGCATCCTTTACATTTCACTATATACTCTTTACCAAAAAAAACATGTTTGTTTTGCACAAAATATACCTTTGATTTCGAAAACTAGCTTGTGTTCAATGGCATCCACTTCTTGCCACACCTTTTGCTTCCAATCTAGACTCGGATCATCTTGTGCCATAAATTAGTTGGTAATTTTAAGGTGTGCACATTGGGATACAACTTATGCAAGATGTTATAAGCTTTGCATACTTGGCAATGAAACATGGGGTGAGTCCATCGAACATCTTAAAATCCCGGATGTTTAGCCACACATGTTGCCAACCTCAAACTTTACATGCCTTTGTGTTTTGTTGGCATGCTTCTCATATCAGTTTTGAGCCTACTCCAAGAGTTTTTTGGCTTTGGGTATTTTTCTTTACACCCCTTGACCATCTTTACAACTTCCTTGGAATGATATTTACGCCCCATGGGAATGGTTAAGTCCATTGGTTTCCCGACTTCCTTTCCCAACGTTAACTCAAATGGAGACATCTTTGTCGCCAAATGCATTGTGGAGTTATAGCAAAATTCCTCTAGGCCTAAATGTTCACCCCAATCTTTTTGATTGGCACCAACATAATATCTGAGGTATTGGTTTAACACCCCATTGACCCTTTTTATTTGGCCATTGTGATGCCTAACCCACATATCAAATAATGATTTAGCCAAATCAAAAGTTGTTGCAATAGTTTTAGTTAGACCATTTTGGCCAATTTGAAAAGTTGATCAACTATCACAAAAATGGCATTTGTCCCATTCCATTCAGGTAGTTGGGTCATAAAGTCCATGAACACACTTTCCCATGGTTCACTCAGGATTGGTAAAGGTCTATATAGCCCACATTTCTTCTTATATATAGATTTCATGTTTTGACATTTGACACAAGTGTGCACAAAATTCTCTACACCCTTTTTCATTTCGAACCAACATAATATTTTTCTACGACCACTCTTGTGGTTTTTTCATCACAATGTCCCGCCATGGGCACATCATGTTCCTCTTGCATGATTCTCGTGTGTAGTTTCCTTGTTAGCACATAGATTTGGGACTACTTCCATCTGAGCAATCCTTCCTTTAAGGTGATGTCTTTCACCCTCCAACCTTTACACAACTCTTTAAAATAACATTGGGTGAGCGATTCATATATGTAGGCTTCCTTTACCTTTCATTCCAAGCTATTTTTGCCTTGGAAGATGGCCCTTAATGCCTAGGTTTTGGTTGAAGGTTTTTTGAATTAAAATTCCTCTTTCCTATTTAGTGCATCATTGACTACATTATCCCATCCTAGCTTGTGGATTAATTCCACATCCAACAATGCCAATGTGTCGTGCCATCTCAATTATTTCGTTGAAGCCCTTGGCTACATTTCAAAATATCACAAAGAAACCTTGTCCATGTAAACCTTAATCTTATGCATCCCCAAATAGTGTTGCCATGCCTTTAAACAACACATGATGACATACAACTCCTTCTCATGAGTTGGCCATCGTAGTTGGGCCCATAAAACTTTTTGGTCTCAAAGGCAATTAGGTGTCCATCTTACATGAACACTGCATTGATGGCAAAATCGTTTACATTGGTGTGGACTTCAAACGATTTGGTGAAGTCTAAGAATCTTAACACAGGGGTGGACAATAAAATGTTCTTCAAGTCCTCAAATGCCTTATGTTATTCTTCCTTCCATTCGAAGGATAATTCCTTTTTAAGGAGGTCCAAAAGTGGTTTCACAAGTTGCGAAAAACCTTTTATAAACTTTTAGTATAAATTAGCTAGGCCCAAGAAGGATCGAATTCCTTTGACCATGACTAGCCTTTTCCAGTTTAATATGGTTTATAACTTCTTAGGGTTGGGTCTCACCCCTTCCCATGACAAGATATGCCCTAAAAAATCCATCTCTTTGTGAATAAATTCATTTTTTACCCTATTGGCAAAAAGTTGATTATTTCAGAGCTTATTCAGAACATATTTTAAATGTTGCGCATGTTCCTCCATGGTCTTAAAGTACACCAATGTATCATCAATATAGATGATCATGAATTCATCAAATTTTTCATGGAAAATAAAGTTCATGAGGGTTGTGAATGTCAACGGAACATTTCACAACCCAAATGGCATCACTAAGAACTTGTAGAAGCCATACCTAGTCCTCACTGTCATTTTTTCTACATCCTCATCTGCAATGCAAATCTAGTAATACCTAGACTTGAAATCAATTTAGCTGAAGTACTTGGCCCCATTGAATCGATCCAACAAATTGTCAATGCAGGGCAGAGGTTAGTTGTTCTTTATTGTTATTTTATTCAAAGCATGATAATCAATGCACATTTTCAACTTGCCATCCTTTTTATCCATAAACAAAACAAGCGCCCCATATGGCAACTTGCTTTGTCAAATATACCCCCGACTGAAAAGGTCATTAAATATTTTTTGAATTCTTTCGATTTCCTTTTGGTTTAACCTATAGGGCACCTTGGACGGTGGGGTTGATCCAGGCATCACCTCTATCTTATGGTCAACCTCTCTATAAAGTGGAAGGGCATCAAACAATTCATCTATTAGAACCTCCAAAAATTTATTGAATAAGTCCAAAATACAAGTAGGGGGTTACCTCACCCCTTATGGTTTAGGTTCCCCTTTGGGAGACTCTCAAAGACATAAAAACCAAAAAATTAAATGATTTTAACTCACTAGCTAAAGTAACCAAGTTCACTCCCATTTTTGCCAATGTAAAATTATAATCTGAATTTAACTTCACTAACTTGGAGCCACATTTAACATGGACTTTCAACTTACTTTTGCTACAAAGGATGTCTACTTCATAGGCATCCAAAAATGTGTTTCCTAGAATTACATCAAAATTATTTAAATCACACAAGGTGAAGTTCTCAAAAAATTGAACTCCCCCACAAAACAACTTGACTCTTAACACTACATTAAGCAAGGATCTAGCTATGCCTTGTGCTAATTGCACCATGATGGGGTCTGCCACTAATTTGGTCTTGATTCCAAATTGTTTTGTCGCTTGTGGAGTCATGAATGAATTTGTCACTCTTGAACCCAAGAAGAAATACACAAGTTTGTCATCTATCTTATAATTCAATTTTAACAAATTAGAGGCTTCACTTTTATGTGCCCTTATTAATGAACAACCATATTACATTTATTAGCATAAATGGCCTCAATATTATGGCTACACTAATTAATGTATATTTTGAGTATATTGAAATTTTATGTAAAATATTTACTAGATATATTGTGCCCATATTATGAATTTATCCAAGCCATCTTATTATTTTTAAAAGAAATTTGACATTTATTATTATTATATATTAATTGCAATTGTAATAAAAAAATTCAATATTATCTCTCATTATTTTTTTAAATAGTAATATTTTATTACATAATGCATAATGACGATGCTAATGATATTAGAATGATTAAAAAATAATTATATAATTACTGGAATAATTAATTTTTAAAATATATTATTATATTATTATAAAATTCTTTTCAAACACTAATGTACTTATTTTTTATTATTATTATTAAAAAATTATAGTAAATAATAATAGAAGTAACATGTGAGATAATAATATATAATAATACATAATATAAAATAGTTAACCTAAGCTAGCTACATATTACATTATTATTATTATTATTATTATTATTATAAGGAATCAATTATGAAGTACTAATATATTATAATAATTACTAAGAAATATTAATATATGGTTTTAAGTTTTTATATTTCAAATTTATAATTGATATTAATTAATTAATTATTATTCAATTATTATAATCAATTACTGATATATAATTTTTATTTTCAGTTTAATTATTTTATTATTTTATAATAATTACTATAGCAGTTAGAATGGAAATATAATAAATTAATATACAAATGCAGAAATTATTTTCAAAGGAAAAATATCTTTATTAAAAATATAAAATAATTATTGTAATAGTTCATAAATAACTATAATGAGTGAAGTAATAATATGAATAATAAAAATAAAATAGTTAACCTTCACTACCGATTAGCTACAATAATAATTGAATTAATGTTATTGTTACTATTAAATATTTACATTTATATTTATTATGAAATATAAAAATGAAAATAATAATGGGAATAATCATAATGAAATAGTTAGCCTAGGCTAGGTTTTAATTATATTATTAGATTAAAAAAACTAGTAATCCATTTTTATAATTACTAATTATTAATTACTGAATATTTCAGTTATTATATTAATTTATTTGGTTATGAAATAATAATTAATTAATTATTAATAATTGGTTGATAGATCATTAAAATTCATATATAATTAAAATTATATATTACTAATGTTTATATAGTTAATACATTAAGTAATAATTAATAATAACTAATAATATACTTAATTTAGTAATCATAATATATTAATGATTATTATTACAAATAAGTAGTTAGTTAGATAGTTTATAAAATGAATTAGTTAGTTTTTAGTTTAATTGTTGATTAATTAATTAACAAACTTATTAATTTATTTTTCTATATTTTATTCATTAAATAATTAATAATTTATTAGTTAATTAGTTAGCTAATTAATTAATTAGTTAGTTGTCATTTACCTAATTAATTATATATTTTTCAAAATGAGAATGAAAGCTAAAACATAGGGATAAACCTTTTTAGTTGTAAGTGGTTTATGACTAAAAATGTTTAATTGCAAATGACTTATAACTAAAAACTTTATCCCATATGTTTTGGCTTTCATTCTCATTTTGAAAAGTATATAAACAAGGTGTTTTGTTTTTGCATTTTCATATTTAAAAACATGGACATATGGGATGAGCCAATAAAAATGACTTAACCCAAAATAAAATATTAATATTAATGTACTTACACCTAAGTACCTATTTTGTTAAGTTACCTACTTACTTTTCTACCTACCTTCCTACCTAAATAAGTATTTGGTTTAGGTAGGTAAATAGGTCTTATCTAGATAGGTGTTTAACTTAGATGGGTAGGTAGGTATATAGGTAGGTAGGTAGGTATTTAATTCAACCTACATATCTAAATATTGATTTAAATTAAATTTGGACAATTCAATGAAATATGCCACATGTCAAATTTATATTGCACCACATGTCACAATTTAAACCATCCAAACATAAAAATTAAATGTATTAAATTATTTCAAAATAATAAAAAAATATTTTTAATTATTAAGAGTTGGGACACGTGGTAACACATAATTTGTTTTCATTGTTCACCAAAAAAGTTGCATTTTAGTTGTAAGCAACAATACGTATATGACAAGTTAAAGAATGAAGGTGTATTTTGTTGACTTTTTCTTTCATCCAAAATTTGTTGTCGTTTACAACTAATGTCAATGCAACTTGTCCATTGTGACTATTAAGATGTTAATTGCAAATGTCGCTTGCAACTAAAAATTAGTTACAGGGGCTAGTTGTAAAATGGCCATTTTCTATTAATGTTTGGGGAATCAACTTTCCTTGGGCAATGCACTCACTTACCTAAAGTGGCTTAGGGCAATCCTTTGTCAAATGTTCATTGTTATCACAATTAAAACATTTGACCTTGGACAAGTCCTACTTTGCCTTCTTGATTAACAGCTCTTTACTCGCCAACTTCTCCTGTCATTTTGAGGCCCCGACTTACCTTGGCCCCACTCTTGTTTGTTGTTTAATCCCACTATTTGGGCCAACTTGATTTTTCTAGGTGACCTTGCTTCTGTTTTCACCCTTGGGGCGCACATGAGCTTCATTCTCCATACACTCCACCATTTTCATCAACCTTTGACACGTTTACGGAATATTAATCCTTTGGTAGACTACCTTCCGCACCTAAGGTTTAAATCCATGTAGGAATATTAACTTTCGAACATATTCATATTTTAGGGGGACCATAGTTAACATGCGATTGAAGTCCTGGACATAAGCAGCCAACAAGCTTTTGTCATCCCCTTGGGTGAGCTCCAAGAACTCCATGCCATCCCAAAGCACTAATTGGTGTGGCATGAACCTCCCATCCAATTACAACTTGAACTCTTCTCAAGTGAGGGTTTCAAGTAGGTTGGGTGTTTCCTACTTCTAGGACATCCACCATTCCCATGTGTGTTCCTTTAACATGGTTTGAACAAATTGAATTCACTCCTTGTTAATTTCAAAGCATTGGATTTCCATATACACCTCCACTTGGTGCAACCATAGCCACACCTGCTTGGTTTTGGTCCCCTTCCCCGCAAAGGAGTTTGGCAACTTTGCCTTGATGGTCACCTTGGCAGAAGCCCCCACTTGGGGCACTGCCTATGGCATGCAAATTTTCCACTATGCGATTCATCAGCTTGGTTGTCTCTTAATTCTATGCTATGGCTTCCCCTTGTTGGACCACAAACACACAAAAGGTGTCCACCAAAAACTCTTTGGATGATCTCCCCACCCTTGGGGCTTCCTCCTCCTACTTCTTAGGAGATTCGTCCACAATCAAACGTTCGGACACTTGCTTGCCCCCTTTTTACCTTAGTGCACCCGAAAGGACAATTAAGGAGTTCACGTTTCCACTTGATTTCGAAGAGTGAAAGTCAACATGCTCATCGGATTCCACAATTGGTTCAGGAATTTTTTCTTTCCCCTTTTACTTTTGAGGAGTTGTGGAGTTTTCATAGGTGAACCCATGTTCACCTTGTCCACTCCCTTCCTTTGCTTAAGAGGCGAAGGAGTTCTCTCATAGGCCCTTGCTTTGCTCAAACCCACCTCATCCTTCCCCATCTTCTTCTTCTTAAATTTTCGTGGAGCATGCTCAACAACCTCCTCCACCAAGTCCTTTAGACTTCAGGCCTCTTGCATCACGAAGTTCGCCACCAACCATGGACTGGGCTATGATTATTAGCTCTTCCATGGTGACATCCTTCTCCTTTTCCTTTTTGGTCTTGTACTTTTTCTTGGCCTTGGGTTCCACCATAGCATGTGTTGTTGGGCAGCAAACCATTCAAGGCCATTAGCCTTCAAACATTCACCTCCTCGAATGTTTTAGAATAATTCACACTTGACCTTAAAAACTTGTTCTAATACCAACTTTTGCACCCTTTTACGCCTTGGCACTATTCTTATGTTGCACCATTTTGTTCACGTGCCGCTCTAAACACCTACGCTACTTGTACATGGAAAACCACGCACTTGGTAAGCTTCGGCACTTACACTTACCTTGCTACCTTGGGCTAACCACAACCTCTAAATGGGTGGGACTAATACCCGTTGTGGACTTCCCAAGTGGTCCATGACCTTGTCGCTTGGGATTTACCATCTCCCATCTTTTAGCCTAACTGCACACTTTGCCTAGTTCAAGGACTTAGTACGTCGTGGCCAATGCCCTAAGCTCCCTTCCTTGAACCCTCACTCGCCAACACCTATGTGATTCGCAAATATGTCAAACCAGGAATCAAACCCAGCCCAACACTTAGACTTGTAACCCAAGCCTGCCACGGGGGTGCCCCGTGGTGGTCCGGACTTGGGCCCTGACTAGGCGAGCCCCCACACTAGAGGGTCTGCCTAGAAGGGCATGTCACTCACGCCCTCAGGTGCCCCTCCCTCAAGAGAACATACTCGTATAGGAACCTCCCCTACAGCTAAACATCTGTGGCCAGCATTCCATTTAGACTGAGAGGCCCTGTATGAGAATCTCTCTGAATAATATAGTGGGAATTATACAGTTTCTGTAATTCCCACTGTACTAGCAGGAAAGAGTTGCCTTGCATTTTACATCCGGTAATACCTTGGCAGCATGGCATTACACATGTAAACCTCAAGCTCAGCCTTTGGTTCGTAAGTATAATGCCCAATGGGTATTATTTTCTCTTAACCCAACCCAGAACCAAATGTGAACTGAGTCAGGGGTTCATCCACAATGGACTGACAAAATTGCATGTTTCATTCATCCACAACAGAAAGCCCAAATTACAAATATCATTCATCCTTGGCGGTCTCATTCATCTACAGGTTGAGTCCCTGGGGGTTTAGGAGGGGGCTTCAAGCTTTTGAGTCTGCGGTTGAGTTTAGGGTTAGGGTTAAGGTTTCATGGTTTGGTCTTAGTGTATTGGGAGGAGGTTTGTGTGTTTTAGGCTTGTGATTCTCTCGAGCAGAAGTACGAGAAGAAATTCCACACAGTAAGCGATGCTATCAAATCTTTAGTGGACTTGTTACGGAAATTTCTGGAGCTAGAGTTAGCAATGGCTCTGTGGTTGCAACCCGGGGAGGAGCCAGAAACGGCAGAAGAGAGAGCAGACTTGGATGCAATTCTAGCACTGCGAGAAAGCGCAGCGATTGAACTCAAGGTTTATAGTTTTGATCTCATCCACAGCAAGAAATCTTTCCGCTACTTTCGGGAAGCAATAAAAATCCTGATCCTCTTGAGCAAAGTCTGTAGTAGTATTAGGGTTCTACAGTATTAGGGTTTATAGATTCTGACGTGAGAATTCTCTCTGTCCTAAATTAGCGTATGATCCTCATGCGACATGGCGTGGGGATAGATTCTAGACATCTAATAATTCATTTGGTTCTAGAACTCACTCATGGGTCAATGACAGGAGAAAGGGAACGAGTACGTGAAGATGGGGAAAATGCACTACAAGGAAGCAGTGGATTGCTACACCAGAGCAATTGATCAGAAAAGCTCAGATCCTCTGCACAATTCAATCTGCTATTCCAATAGGGCACATGTGGAATTGCTTTTGGGAAATAACCGACGAGCCTACAGTGATGCCCAAGAGGCAATCAAAGCAAATCCTGCCAATATTAAAGTGGGTTTGGTCTCATGATTCCTGAAAAGGCTTTTTGCTGTTCTATTTTTTCTGCTGTTTATGTTATGAGATTGAACTTGAAGCATTTGGGATTTTCCCACCATCACCAACCAGGGACCACCTTATAAACAGTCCCTACATGCACTGTGATGTTGCTTGATTATGAGTGTGATGAAAGAATTCTATCAAGCAGATCCTTGCTTGAATGGGAAGTAGGACAGGGATTTCTCTTACATCCTTAATCCCCAATGCCAATTTCAGGCTTATTTTAGAGGGGCGAAGGCTGCTTTGGCACTTGGACTGCACTCAGAAGCATCAAACTTTTGTGTCAAGGGCTTGGAGTTTGACCCAAAAAATGATGAGCTCAAAAAGATAGGAGACAAAATGCAGAAGCTGTTGGCAGAGGAGGATGCTCGCTCTAAACGAGCTTTGGAAAAACAACACAGGGCAGAGGTATTGCAACACTTCAAATTTTCTCTAATGTAAATCCTGCATTGAGTTTTTAAAATGGGAAAGATTTGAGGACTGCTTAAGTAAGCCCTTAACACTCACTCAGGGCATGTATAGAAGAATACAGGTCCATGTGCTCAAATTCCCTCATATCTCCTTGTATTCTAGTTATTATTAGGCACCCACTGAACTGGGTTATCCTTTGGAGAGATTGCAAAAGTTAATGAAAGAGAAAAAAGTGGAATATGAGCTCCAAAAGCATGATCACTAACAAGTTGTATGTGCTCCTTATAGCCAATTGCAGTGTAATGTATGAGACTGCAAAATACTCATCTGGCCACAAGTCCTGTTGAGATGTGCCCTCCTGTTTCCTTGTGTTTTTTCTTTGTATTTTTTTCTTTCTGTGTACCTCTTTCTTCTTGGTTTTTTTGGCAATCTCCTGCTCATTTAGGTTCTATTGAGCTGGGAACCATCATGCCTGAGTCTCCTGTTCCTGCTGGTTTTGTGTCAGAACTCAATACATTTGTTAATGTATGACATAACATTCAGATACTGCTGGGAGCTGATGAAACGTTGTTGTGGAGATTTCTCTGCAATCTCATTAGATAAGCTGGGAACTGATGAAGTCAGTAAGGAGGTTATGGTAGCTACTACTACCATACATGTTGCTGTTGAAGGTAACAGAACATTTGTATGTCTGTTGCAGTTCAAACCACTCAGTTTTTTTCTGTGTTCTTGAGGATTGGGGCTCCTCTATTTCTTTGTTTGCTGATATGTTGGTGGATGAAATCTCTATAACTTTATTATTGGTTCATCTCCCAATTCTATTCAGGTTGACCTAAAATAGGAAGTTGATGAAGCTCTCAATACATATAAGATATTTGTGTAGAATTCTTGCAGGCATTGGCATCAGTGTTGGAGAGTAGAAAGAGTAAAGTTGGAAGGGCAACATACAAGCAATTGACAGGTGCACGCAAGCCATGGCTAGACAAGTCTCAGATGCTGCATTGGCCTGTTCTCCTTCTTTATGGGGAAGCGATGGCATCTGACTTTATTGAAGACTTCTGTGAGACCGATATGTTCTCCACTCACCTTGACCTTATATCCTTTCCTTCCTGCAAATGAACCCTTAGGGTAGAAGATTTCCAGGACCATGTACCTTACCAAGTTGGTGAGGAACTGAGGTTGCTTTCCATTGTTCTCATGAGCATCTCAAATGTGATGTAATTCTCATTGGTCACAAAAGGTTTCGCCCTGTGGTCACGCAAATGTTACTGTAGCTTTGTCCTATGAGTGCCATCGTATTCAAGGAGTTTACAACTGGGGCAGTCTTCCTTAATTTCCTTACATGTTTGGTGGCGATTCGCCACCATTGAGTTGGGATACAAGGAATGAATACACACGTAATAGAGTGGAGCTGTATTATCAGGTACATCTATCTCACTAGTTGTATTTTGAAGACCTGTCAATCTGTAGAATTTCCACCCAATTGTTGGGGATGTGATTCTGTGATCTTGCACCAAATTGACTGCACCCATTTCAATTTTAGAGACTTGAATCATCTGGACTTCATGTCTGATATTTTGTTTGTTTCTTATCCAGTTGGTATCTTTGTTCAATGGTAATCACCTTACTGCTGCCTGTGTCGCAACTGAAGCTTCCCCTAATAATTTTTTTACCTTATTTATGCTTATCAGGTTTGGGTCCACTGGAAGAACTTTTTGGGTCAATTTTATTCAACCTCTTCCATATTGTGTAGCATTTAGAACTGGAAGAAGTAACTGTAATTCTGTGTGAAATTTGCAGGCAAATGCAGCTCCAGCTATTTCAAAGAAGCAGCTGGTACAGTGGTTACAAGAGGATGATGTGAGCACAAAAACTGCAGGCACTGATGATGACATGGATGATAGACCAGGCAAGTGAAGTCCCTTTTCTGTTTGCTCTTTTGTTGTACTCTGCAAAACGACTCTTGCTTGTAGATTTCTGTCAATGGCAATATCCACAGAATTCGGCCCAGTTATATATTCTTTACAGTATAAGGTTACTTTGGTTGTAGTTGTGTATTTAACAATGTGAACTTCAATGAATGAATACTAAAGTATATCTACTTCTTTTTCTGGCTCTTAAAAAAGTGAAGCTTTTGCTTGTGTGAATTTTGCAGATTTCAAAAAGCAACAGTGGGTCAAGGTGGATGAAAAAGCCACACTCTTTTCAGTGCTTTCACGACGTGACCATGTAGTGCCTGGAATACCAGGTCTGTTCTTGGACACCCAAAGTAGGATGAGATAGTTTGCTCCAAATTCTTCTCTTTACCTACATCACCATAATCCACTTTGAACTTCTTTGATTGTCAAGCTTTCAATTCCTGTCATTTCCTTTTGAGCTGCAACATAACTTTTTTCTTTCAATTGCGATTATGTGGATATGCTGAAACCAAATAGTTGATATGCCTTCATTCATAAACTGTTATATTGCAGAATTATTTGTTCTGATGAATGTTTGTGTGTGTGTGTGTGTGTGGTTTAGTATTTTATGCAGTAGCCTCAGGTTCAAGCTTCTATGATTCATTCCTCTCTGGGGAATGGTCACCTCCAGCAGGATGATTTTCTTCAACCCCACAGCAACAAGTTGCATGATGGTAGAGTGTGTGTTTTTTCACATAAAGAGTAGAAGCTGTACTCTCATCTCAATCAATGAAACCTGTAGCACCTATGCGATGAAAATTGTTATGGGCAATGATGACCAGGCAAGGAAAGCAGCGCAGGCTCGAGGACAATTCTATCACTGTCCCCATGCATGTCCTCCAAAGGTTTCTGAGCATAACATAAGAGCTTTACCAGGTATAGTTGAGAAACAGGAGCGCCTGCAGATAGAGAGTTGTTTGAAGTGTAATGGAACCATATCTGGGTATAGAGAGAGCTATTGTCATCTTTGTTTGTTTTAGTAAAATGAAACGCTCCTCTTTTAGCTCGAAAGACCACTTTCTGGTATTGTGCTCTTTTGTTGCAATTGGTTGAAAGAGCTCGGTTGCTCTGTAGGGCTGTTTCCAGATGTTGGTGTGGAACATAAGCTTATGAAATATAAGCTTCCCACCAGAGCTTCCATGGATTGCACATATGAAATCATGCAAGAGAACATGAAATTAAACAACCGAGAACTGGGATTAGGGCAGTTACATTTTATAACAAGGAGCACATATGCTGCTTTGAGACCATATCTTCAGTTTGCCTCCAGTAGTAGATTCTCTATTCAGTCCTCTTCCTAAACAGGAGATACAAAACTGCTGCTGCCTCTTGTCTCATCAATTTCCATCAGCCAAATTGGCACATTGTTGAAAGTCTTTGTTCAGATTGGGTATTTATTTATTGTTGCCACATGAGTGTTATGAAAAACCCTCATGCAAAAGGGATTATGCAGTTGATCAGCTGCATGGGTTGAAAGGCAGGGAACCAGAACGACAAAGTGTGGCTGGCTGTATAGGTGAAGGATCTCTGACCTACATACAGAAACAGGTGCAATTTCTTTCTGATTTCTGCCTTAAAGTTATATTTCTGCTCTTTTTGCTGTCATTTTTTGCTTTCATCATTTTGAGTGTCATTGTTGCTCTCATTTTGTTTGTTGTGCACTCCATGCACTTGTATAGTCTTGCTCCTTTTTTTTCTTGTGTGCTTTCCTCATTGTGCCATCTCTTGGTCCTTTTTTTGTGTGCAGCAAGGTGAAGGTTGCATCAATCTTTTTGTTTTGTGCTGCTTGCTCATTTCTCTGTTTCTGATTTCCTCATTGTGCTAGTTTTGATCTTCATGAGCTTCTTTTACATCTGAAGTCAGTGGGGAAGGTGTGATAGTTAAGTCACTATCATACATGCTACTGTTGATGGTCCCTGAACAGGTGTGAGACTGGCACTTTCGTTCATACCGCTGTGTGTTTTTCGTGTTTTGTTT
>Ga0116231_10001869_pt1 | contig 43741 bp, 29 predicted proteins | sample S1TSphgellanicum_2_FD_89695 | JGI IMG/M metagenome (GOLD analysis project Ga0116231, IMG submission 89695) | Host-associated microbial communities from peat moss isolated from Minnesota, USA - S1T2_Fd - Sphagnum magellanicum MG | ecosystem: Host-associated > Plants > Peat moss > Unclassified... | reverse complement strand
TTTTTTCTTTCTCTTTTTTTCTCTCTTGCTCTCGCCCCCCCACTCTCTCTCTCTCTCTCTCTCTCTCTCTCTCTCTCTCTCTCTCTCTCTCTCTCTCTCTCTCTGGGACCACCATCTGCTTGAGAAAGTTTGTTGACTTGGCCAATCTACTAAGATCCCTCATCATCCCCAAATCACTCCGGACTCAGTCACGATCCTTCGGAAGCAAATCAGCAATGTGCCAAGCCTTTTAGGGTCTGAGCCTCAACAACAACAACAACAACCAGAAGAAGAGGAAGAAGAAGAAGAAGCAGACCCGCAACAGCAACACAGCAATTCCAATCCAACAAGGCGATCCAGAGGTCCAAGTGAGAAACATCATCTCTCATGTTTTGTTTCAGTCCAGGATCTTTCCAGAGAATTTGTAGATGGATTTGTTGGGGGGGCATTTGATGGCACCCGCTGGAATAATTCTTGTTGGGAAGCAGCTGGCAATTGGTGGCAAGAATTTTTTGGAGCTTTTGTCCAGAGACCACCTGAAGGATGTGTCCATGGATTGAATGGTAGTTTCTAAAGATGGGAATCTGTGTGGGAAAGAGAATTGAAGATTGGGTTTTTTCTTTTTCTTTTGTTTGACGGGGGTCTGGGTGAAGGAGGAATTTGGGTGCTTGAAGGTTATGCTGCTTGCTTACTTACATGATGTGTTGGCTTGCAACCGGGAATTCTTGGAATATGGTAATCAGGTCTCCCTGATGTTGTGGAAAGAGACAGGGATCTAACCTGATCACAGACCCAAAAATCAAATAAAATGGTGAAATGATGGAGCTTCAGGGTTAGGCTAGTTTACACATGCAAGTAAGGATTCCTCAATGACTGTGCAACACAGCAGTTTAGAATCTGTACAAAAACATAAGAACAATAGGAGGAACTCAATGGGCAGGGGAGTTGATGAAAGAATGAATTGTGGGAGGTAGAGTCAGTGCGTGAGTCATGATCATGAGTGCATCATATTGTCTCAGGATTTGTTTTCAGCATCATTGTGGTAAGCAAGAACTGTTAAGGTTTTTTGTGGACTGGACCTTCTTCCTTAGGTCACATGCAGATCTGGTGCTTTTGTTAACTGTGCAGAGGAGGAGGAGCTGCAGTCATTAGAAGATTTCAGGCACAAATAGCAGCACACAGCAGGAAAATACCCTCCAGACAGATGGGATCAGAAGGGGCACCACAACCACCAGCAAGTTTGATTGAATTCAACATCACAGGCTTCAAGAAGTTTCATGGTGTAGGAGAGAATCCCACAGAGGTGGTGGTTGGGAAGATTGAAGAGTACTTGAGAAAACATGGGATGCCCGCAGGAACGGTACTTGGAAGCTGCACTGTGTTGGAGGCTGCAGGGGAGGGGGCACTGCTGCCTCTCATGCAGCTCTTGAGCTCATCATCATCGTCCCAATCAGTGATCAATCAACCATCAATTGAGACAAATGCAAATTTGCAAGAAGGGAAGCTGGATGTGAGCTCTTTGCCAAACACTGAAAAGAAAATTGTCTGGGTAATTATCAAATCTCTCAAAGCTTCTCTGCTGCTGTTCAGGAATGTAACTTTTGGGGTGCATTTTTGCCTCATCTCAAACACCACATGATAAGGCTTCACAAGAAAAGATTGTTAAATTTATGCTCATCACAGGCAATGAATTTGCATATGGAAGGGACAGTAATCATTTGATCTTGGATCAGAAACCTAGTCCATTTTGCAGCAAAGATTTGTATGGGAAATGAGAGTTTCCAAAACTTGGAACACTTGTGTATAGTGTGAGAACAGTAGACGTAAAATCAACAGTATATATTGCAAGACCCAAATGTTGTAGAGTAAGAATTTTACAATGGGTGATCTTTTTTTTTTCTTTTTTGTGATCTTCTTCTTGCACCTTACTAAATTCCAAGGTGTTGATTTTGTTTCTGAACTCCACAACAAGCAAAAGGTCTTAACAACAAATAATATCTCATACGAAAGAGACTTTCAAGCCTCTACCACAGAACTTTCAACTTGTTGTGGTACTTACAAGAAAGACATTCCGGGTTAAACTGTATGAATTCTGTGAAATGTCACCCAGGTTCATTTGGGTGTGAATAGTGGAGCAACTAACTTCGCTTTGGAGCGGCGTGCAGTGAATGAGGCGACATTCCGGTGCAGTGATGAACTAGGTTGGCAGCCTCAGGTCTGCATCCAAGCTATACATGATTTGGCAGAAGAATGGGTGTCTTGTTCACTTTGAGATTGTTATTATATTGCAGTGTATTACCTATTGCCTTCATTTCTTTTGTGTCATTATTGCCTTTGGACATATGGAAGTTCGTTCAATGAGTTTTGGGCAATCAAGAGCTTTGTCTTTTATTGTACAAGAGCTTCCACTGTCATGAAATACATACATGCACTTAAAGGAGTATCCAGAATTTTGGTCTTTTTCTCTAAGCTGCTCTACTGTATGTGCAGCGTATTCCCATTGTTGCTGAGGATGGACCTATATCCCACATACGTGAGGTAGTGCTTTTTGCTTTCTTTTTGCTTTGGTTGCTCTCTTTTTGCTTCATGCTATGCACCATGTTCAAACAGGAGTACAGTGTCTGGTTCAGCTGAGGAACACTCTTTATATTTCTTCATTGCTTTTCAAACCATTGTAATTATGTTTTTGTTGTTCATGAGATGCAGAAGCATATCTAGTGAAACAGTTAGTGTTAGAAATCCTTTATTGGAGTGTGTGTCAGTATGTTTTGACTTTGAAGGATCAATGAGACTGCCCATATGTGAGATCTTCTGCTGCACGGGCCTGGATCTGCAGTTGAAAAGGTTATGTTGTAGCAAGTCTAATTTTTGTTTGGGTTATGTGTCAGACAACTATCCCAGTACGAGATCTTGTGACCACTTTGGGAAAGAATGGCTTTGATGTGATGGAGTCATATGATGCAGGACGTTTCGTGTGCAACTATGTGTACTACCAATCCCTACGCCACTCTGCAATTCATGGGAATATAAGTTTCTTTGTGCATGTGCCTTTGTTTATCATGATTGATGAGGAGCATCAATTGGAATTTGTGGCTGCTCTACTGCATGCCCTGGCTTTCCACTTGCTCAATTAGAATGCTCTCTGATGGGTTTTGAACACAATTAACTGTCATATAGTAGACAATAGAAAGGCACTCCGTAGTTAGCTGTAGTAAGGCAAAACTGTCCTTCCACAATAATTATTGATACTCTTAGCTCCAAGGCAAAACTTGTCACCTTTCTAATAAGCTGTCATTGAAAGGCAATGATTGACTTTGTGGAAATGGAAACCAGAAATTGTATGTTACACACAACTTCACAACACACAATTTTCCTGTGAATTTGTGCAAAGTCCCAACCTATCCATCTTCTCTTGTGAGTAAATGACCCACAGAACAATGATCTATACTGGCATTGAGAGCTGCACTAGACACCAAGGCTTCTTCTTTTCACAAGGCCCTTCAAATGATTGTCTGAAAGGAGCATCAACTCATTTACAGCACACTTTTAGAAGCAGGTGGAGGCAAAGGTGCAGGATTTTGTCCACAACATTGTGCACTACTCTACCATCATTCATCCAATGGTGCAAAGATAGCACCACTTGTGGATCCTCCTCCTGTTCTTCATCTCATGCACAATTTGGTGTCACTAAAAAAATCTTCACTTCTTGAACAATTTGGCAATGGCCATCCCTGCCACATTTTTACACAATAAACAAATTGGGAGGTGAAAAAAATAGAGTCACAGGTCTGAATATCTGAACCCGGGGTTAATATGGAGACACAGACTTGGCATTCTCAGAAGGAAAGAAGGTGTTATCCTCACATCAATAAAATGTCAGAAATCTCCTCACCCACTCTCATGCCATTGACACTCTTTGAAAGAGCAACAACTTTGTAAAGATTTTGTCAACATGATTTCATCAGTCTTCAATTCTCTTCCAATTGGTTGGATATATTCGACCTATCATTCTGAAGGAAAACCTGGTGCAATGGTCAACGAAATATATGAAAAACATGCAAAATGTCATCTGCAAAACTTTCCATAAATAAGACAGTAACATTGACAGATATGGGTTATCACACCATGGTTGGCTGATACACTTGCTCAGTCAAATTTTGTGCTGCACTTTCAGTGGGATAGCCTCTAATAGCTCCTATAGTCCACTGAGCAATTATGCCTGCACAAATAGCAAATCTCAAGGCTTTTTCTAATCTAGTTTGATCATGAAGAAGCTCAGGCTGTGTTGTCAACTTCTTGATTAAAGCTGCAATAAAAACCAGCGCACAGAGAATGCCATTATCACAATGAGTTTGAAACCCAATAATCTGAACAACCTGCCCTCACTCTGAAGTGTTTTAGAATGTGAACAAACATTCAATGATAACAAGGGAAGGAAGCAATTTACCTGCAACAACAGCATCTCCAGAGCCTGTTCTGTCACAACTGAAAGGAGCAAGTAAAACATCTTCTGTACCCTCAACTGACCCATGAAAGTCCTGAGTGTAGTAATGTATTCGGTATGTGCCATCAGTCACAAACAGAATGCGAATGTGTTTGTGCCATAGGGGTGATAATTCCTCTGGCATATAGTGGTACTCGTCACGCCCAGGTTTCATCTCTGCTGCAGATTTTGCATAATATACTGAATGCTGCTGTCGTTTCCACTCATAAGTCTCTTCCCCCAGCAGGAACTCAAGCTCCTGTTTTGTCAACTCAAACATTGTCGATTTCTCCCACACTGGTTGAATTGCACTCCACGTCTCATCCCGTGACTTCCAGTAAGGAAGTGGAAGGTTTAGATCAAAAAAGACATCGGCACGTTTCTTTCGGGCTCTATTAATGGCAGATATGAGTGTTGACCGTAGAGGCTCATATGTAAGGCTGATTGAACTGCACTGAAGTAGGCAAGCCTGGAAGAAAACACCAACCAGATTGAAACAGTTCAAATATGTCTCCAGCAGTCTTACCCTCAACTTTGGTTTCTGAATCCAAAACCGCATCTCCATAAACCTATTCTGGTGACCAATCACAGTAAGAACTGAGAAAACCCCAACACCATCATCCACATGGCATGTAGTTACAGAGAGAGGCACAGAATCTGCTGCAACCATGAATTACCTCCTTTATAATGTCAAGATTAACTTCGGTTAGCAAAAGACATGCCTCCGCACTTGGCTTCTCACAAACCATTTTGGTGCCTGCACCTGCCCCACAAGTGAGTCGCATCCAGGACACTCCAGTGTCTACATCAGGGTCGAATTTTACACCCCGTGTCTGAACACGATTGATGTTGAGCGTTAATACCAACTTGTGCCCGAATTCATCATCTCCCACCTTTTAGAAACAAACACCAAGGTTGAGCATTAGTCAAGAGCCTTATTCAGCACTAATTCCCAACCAACAAAAATTGTCAAGCCCTTCATTCTATCCATCCTCAGCCCAAAAAACCATGTAGCTGAGCTTTTGCACATGGGGATGAAATTGCTTTACCTTGCCCACAAAGGCAACACGACCACCCAATCGAGCCAATGCAATAGCAACATTTGCAGCAGAACTTCCAGGCGCTCGGACAAATTCAGGAGGGCTCCATTGTAGGCCTTTCCAGGAGGAATAGATCTCAGGATCCATTTGTCGGTCACTCACCCTAACTGTCGGAACAAACTCATGAAGGGCTTCTCCAAAACAGCACACAAGGGGAGGCCAGTCTTTTTCCTCCTCATTATCATTGTCTTCCTCATCTTTGACTGTTTCTTCTGGTTCCTTCAATTTGGTCTTTGCTCTCTTTCTGTGAGCACCAACTGTTGATGTCCCTGTTTTCACCAGCAAAGAATCCAACACACTTGACCTTAAGAGAGAAGAAAAAGACAACACCCAAATTCAACAGGAAGAATTTCAACAACACCATGGAATCTTCAGGCGATTGTAACACTCTAATCATTTTCAAATGGCACAATGTTTAGGGCTTCAAACTTGATACCCATGTTTGAGAAGCTTTGAAATTTCAGAACGTCCTATATAAGCAAACAAAAGAATCACCAGAAGAGAACCCTAAACCCCAAACCCACCTGAAGCATCATTAGCTGCCTTCACAGCCTTCACTACAAGATTTGGACTGCACTTGAGGGTAGGATTATAGAAAGTACAGAGCACTCCTGGGGTTTTCAGATCACACACCAACTGCACAAAACAAGTACAAATTAGTGAACAAAATGCATACACCACACGTTGGGTCATCCCTCTGATGAGATCTTTTGTTACATATACTGTAAGCACACCATTGCACCATTTGCTTTTTAAGCATACAAGGGAGTGAAAGGCGTGTCTCCAACTTTGTCAAGAGTATAAAGAGCATAAAGAACAAAGACCAAGCACGAAATTCTCTCTGTTAAGAAAGCACCAGGCGGTTTAGGGTTTAGGGTTTAGGGAAAGATTGGCATGCTCTAGACAAACACAGACCTAAGGAGGAAGGTGGAACCTCTCTGTGGCATTCTTTCGACTGCATGAAACAAAAATGGGTACAGAAAAAACTACAGCAAGCAAACATTCCGAAATGCAGATTCTTATCAGCCCTTCGCCGCCCCAAGGAAGCTCCGCCTACTTTATTTTCCGTGGATTGCACCCAAAAGAAGATAACCTGAGTGCACAAGATGCCTACCTTCCGAGAGAAGAGCTCGGAATGAGATTTGATCACAGCCTGACCCGCAAATGTGGAGCTACTAATGGCCGATGCAGTCGCCATTACTGGAAAAAACACACACACACACACACACACACACCCAACACGGTTCACCCTTTCCTTTTCTTTCCTTGTTTCTTTCTCGCAACAAATCACAAGATTGTAATCATTTTTGAATCAGTAGAGTAGTAATCCTCGAAGGTGAAGAGTTGGATCCCAAAGCACTGTAGGTAGGAGCAAAAAGATTGTAATCAGGTTTGAATGAGTGGAGTGGTAATCTCTGAAGACGAAGAGAAGAGTTGGATCCAAAACCTTTGAAACTTGAACTATGGTTCGGTATTAATTACCGAACCATAGTTCAAGTTTCAAGAGAGAATGTTGAAAAAATAAGAAGAAAGTTTGTCTAAATTTTGGAGGATTGAACTCCCAACCACTGGTCTACCACTTTTTGCAGCGCAATATTTGTTTAACTCTTGGAATTATTCTTGCTTGTCAAAATCCTGGAATATTAGACTTATCCCTAAAGTAAGAAAACAACACCAGAACCCTGAGTTTGGTAGTACACAGGATGAGATTCAAAAGAAACCTGCAAAAAAGTACATTAGCATTCAACGGGGGATGAAACTCAGAAAAAGCATCAATTTTGGTGGTAAACTGAATTTCATCCTGTCTTTCCTTTTTCCTGAGCGCCTCTACTGCTGCTACTTATATTTTCACTGCTCCTAACTATACAACTACTATAATTATTCTCTAACCTTGTGCATTAAATGCTGAGTATCAGCATTTCATTCTGAGTTGCAACATTTCATACTGAGACTTATTAAAATGTCTTTACTTCGGGGATACCACTGAAAGAGGGGTAGCGGGTGAAAGGAGGCCCAAAGAGAGAGGGTAACTTTACAGATAAGTCTAATAGCATAAGCATGGATGCTTGAACCTTTTTTTAAAAATAAATAAATAGTTTGACAATTTTTGTCGATTGTGAGTAGTGGTGGGTAAAATAGTTGCAAATTGCAATCAAGAATTAGGATTTGCATTTTGATACAATTGGTAATTTTTTGAAGGTAAAAAGTTCATCAAAAACTTTGGATAATTGCAAATCACAAATAGAATTAGGTTTTCTCTTCATATCATTCCTTGTGAGGGGGTCTTGAAATCAGCTGCAACATTCCTAGTGATAAGATATGCTATACAATGATGCGAATGATTCTTAGACTATGTTTGGCAATGTTGTTTTTTCATTCTTTTTTTGCTTGACAAATTTTTGTTTTTCGAGGATTAAAACCAGAGCTTTTTTTGCACAGATATGACATTAACCAAAACTATTCTTGAGCATACCCTTGTAGCAAGGGATGGTGGGCTTTAGCCACATAAACTAACAAGCTCTAGCAAGACTTGGAGCAATGATGGTAGCTTGTAAGTAGATGAACGTCAGGAGATGAACTTAAAGAATTTTTTTTGGAATATTCATTGTCACATATATATAATATTTTTGAAAATGTTTTCCACATCAAAAGCATATAAGATGGTGTGAACAAATATTTTGTCATGTGACAATTTTTTGAACATGGATGAAATTTGGAATGGATGAAAGTTGATTTGTAATCACTAAATATATAATACAAATCATATTACTTTCAAGATTTATTTAGGGTTGGATGTATTATATTTCAAAACTAAACAACATAAATCAAATGGATTTTCTTGCACTTCACATTCATAAGCAAAACCAAACAATAGAACAAAGGACAAATGTGAATAAATATATTGTAATGTCCATCTACTAAAAGTAGAATAATTTTTTCATTTAGGGATTTGCTTCATTATTTAAATTGGACAAAAGTTGATTTGCTTAGCACAAGACTTAATAAGCATTGAACTTCATTCCAACTCCAAGTCAAATGATAAATGAATTATTTTGTCTACCCACAAAACATAACATGTTGCAAAATGTAATATACGTGTTTATAGTGCACCCACTTCCCTTGCTCACCCAACGAACTTGCTATCATTTTGATGAAAGCCATGCAAGTGTGAGTTGAAAAATTTTCAATTATCATTTCATATTGATTAATGATATTGGATGTGCTGAAGGTGATGTTGTAAATGAATCTACACCCTGGAAAAGGCACTTGTATGGGTGGCAAAACAATTATTGTCAAATTATGAACGATCCTCCATTGATTTTGATGTTCCTTTGAAAGTTTAAATGTTCTAAGGTGTCAAATGTTTTTATAGTTGTGAGGTTTTAGCCAAAAATTTACATCCAATGGTTGGTGCAAATGGACAAAACTGTCACCACCAAAAAGACTATGAAAAAGACATCTAAATTGTTCACAAAACACAAAATCAACTTATTCCAACATTGTTACCTCATCTTGAGTGAAATTTGTACCTTTTTGCATAGGTGATATTACAAGCCCAAAAGGCCTATCAATTACATACTTCCGTCCTAAACTTCCCACACATTGGTTCAAGCCATCACAACAATACCAAAATTTGTGAAACTCATGAAGACCACCTTCGAAGCTCAACAATCAACCATCATAACATGGAATAGGAATGCTAGTAGTTGTTTTCGTTGATATGATTTTCGCCTTGCAATAGTGATCAATGTTCTTTTGCAAAGTAAAACATTCAATTTTTGACTTGGGGGGACATCATTCATTCCACCAAACACCATGTCCACAAGGGCTTTTGTACACTTCCCCACATTTGTGGGTGAAAATACAATGTTTGCATTGCTTTTAACATGACCAGTGGACATTACGTCGACATCCAATCCAGTGTTGATCTAAATGAAAGTTGTGTCAATTTGAAATTAAAAGAAATTAACGCAATCGTGTGTATGGGAATCCCTTTCTAATCTTGAAGGAAGATTTTTCAATTGTTTGTGGATCTAAAAACCTCTTCACCTTCCAAATGCAACATCATTGATGTAAAAGAAAAGTTAATGACATATTTTGTGATAGCAATTACCATTTACAATGGGTTGCCAAAGGCACTAGAATTTTGTGCAAACAAAGTTCATTGTTATGTGGTTTTGGTCCATATATGGACCACCCTTCAAATACTCCTTGTACAAGGATATCTACCTAAAAGATCACACATAATTATCAAAAGTGGCATTGTGTAAATAAAAACTTTTTTTCTTGAATTGTTGCAACCAAATGTTATGGACCCTTTTTGACAAACTATAAATCAACATGTCCACAAGCTCTTCAATTGAAAACTTCTACAAACATGTGAAATAATATTAATAAATTGCATGTTAAATGAATTATGCATAATGAAATTCAAACTTCGTGGGGAAAAAAATTACACATAACATGAAACCTCCCCATTATTTGAATGGAAGGACCAAAAGTTCAACCACTTATTGAGTTCATGGATTGCACTCTCATTGGTAGTCTCATTGGTAGGCCCAAAGGAAGACCACCAACACCAAATTGCAACATATTGAACATCAACCTATTGCATCAATGTGGCATTTTTATATTTGTAACACATCACATTGTGTTGGTCTTAGTATTCATGTGAGATCAACTATTTCATGTGTCCGTCAAATGATTGGGTCCAATGAGAGAAGCAAGTTTATTCCTTGTTAACCATTTCCACATTGGGATTTCCAAACCTACAAACAATTGCAATGACACTTCAATTTACCTATGTAGTATCTACCATGAATATTTTTAAATTGGTTTCAATGATTCCATACTTGAGCATGTGCCTATTGACTCTTGTCCATAAGACACATTGAGGTTCCATAGTTTTTAATTATAAATTATAAACAATGATGGTCATCACTTTGCAATAAACTAGGTTGCAAATGTGGCACACCATGGTGGTCCATTCTTCTACATGTTTAACATTATCAAACATTATCCATACATTTTGCAAATCACCAACAAGCTACACTAGCCTCACCAAATCCACAAAATTGGCAAGGTTGTCAATGAACATTTTGAAAAGGAACATCTTCTAACTAGTCAATTGTCTCAGAAAACAATTATTTTGAATATAATCATATCAACTGCTAAACTTCAATAAAAAAATGTTATCAATGTAACGTGTTACTAGGATTGTGCTTCAATATAATCATATCGACTCCTAAACTTCAATAAAAAATATATTATCAATGTAACTTGTGTTACTAGGATTGTGCTTGAATGAAGCTATGAAATTGCGAATGTTCAATGAGCACAAGGGCATGAACTTGTCCATCACCTTTTCAAGTTGTTCACCCTTCAAAAGCTCTAGAGGATTATCTCCATCTTCATTAAACAAGTTGTGACAAAATTGTCTCATTAACAGCCAAAGCAACTCTAGAGTTTTTATCTTCAAGTGTGTGAAAAATCTCCCCTACAACCAAAACCTTCATGTCTTCCATTGCTTCTTTACACATGCCATCTTGAACAAATGAACATGCACGCCAAGATGAATGGTCATTCTAAAAAGGGTGCCCAATTTGTGGACAACACAGTAAATCATGCATTTGCATGTCTAGACACAAAATGTTATGTGATCATACAATTTGTAAGTAAATATAAAAACAAGTTATTCTAACAAGTTAGAAAAGTACCTTTTGATTTCAAATTGTGTAAGGCATTGTTTCTACAACATTAATGTGAAGTCAACAAAACAAGATTTCTTGAGCCCAATGAAAGACTAAAATATACGAAGGAAAAAATGCAATGACACTTTTCATCAAATTTTCTCGTCAGTAGGGGGTGAAAGCACCTTTCAACAAAAAAAATTTGTTTTTGCAAATCATTCACTTGTTGCTAGTTAATCAATCTCCTAACAACTTTGTCAAAATGCAAATTTTCTCTACTTTTGTTGTAGCAACAATTTTACAAAGATTCATTTGGTGTTGTAGTACACAAAAGAATCCAACTAGGTACTCAAGATGTTTGTGTCTTTGTTTTTGAAATGTGGAATGGTAGTGACATGAATGTAAAAGAGAGCACAACTTCCAAGTCTCTATTTACAACAAATAGGAAACAAATGGCTCTCTCTCTCTATGGCTCTCTCTCTCTCTCTCTCTCTCTCTCTCTCTCTCTCTTGGAAGAAGTTTGTCGTCACATTATTGTTTTGCAAAATGTGGCATGTGAATGACTAGAGCATTTCATGGGGAGTTCCTAGAAAGCCAATAGATAGATTCAGCAAACCATTACACAAAGGATTTGCCACAAACTTTTACAGACAATAATAGCTAATGTCATCCCTGATGAGTTTCTTGATGGATTTTGTGAAGGCTAGAGATATAATAACCATGTATTTGGTAATGATCATTACATTGGTACTTGTTTGTCACATGATTTCACTTGACCTTGTTTCTTCTTCTTCTTCTTCTTTTCAGAACTCCAGATTAGTTCATATACATAAGGAATGTTGGATAACATTAGTCTCAATTGAGTACTTGGCAACTCAACAATTTTCATTAGGTTATCCCATGTATATGAAGAGCACAGTGTCTAACCATATAGCACAGCGTTTGACATGCATGGTGATGACCTATGAAGATTTGTGCTCTTTTTACCATTGTTTTGATGTTTGTGGCATCATGACAATTCTTATCCTTTTCTGTGAAAACCTTAACTACTACCTACTCCTTTCATTCATTGTTCTCTTGTTTGGTAGTGGAAGTCAGTACCATTTTCTAGGTTCTGAAAGCCTCATGTTCAAGGAGAAGCTAGTTGGATAAAAGGTTGCCAAGCTTTACATCAAAATGGACAATGTTGACACTATTTTGGGTGTGAGGGAGATCAAAGGGGAGTGATGCCTGTAACCACTTCTAGGGCTTTAACTAACCCACTTATGGGAGTTTAAAACCACAAATTGTGTGCATTTGGGGTTCAATGGTGATCTTAGGGTTTAAGGTTAAACATCTCTCCTTGACTTTGGAAATCTTTGTGCCATCCCAAGGTTTGTGAAAATGGGTTATTAGTGGGCCATTCCATCATATTCCTTTGTTGTGTGAGTGAGCTAGATATCACCAATTCCTCTCTATTTTTTCTCTTTAACAAGACATAATGAGGTGAGAAAGAGATGGCAAGTTTTGCAAAGTGATGATTTTTTTTTTTCCATCATCATCAATGTAAAAAGTGCAATTGTTGTGTGCAGGGAGTAGCCTCTCTTTACAACAGCACACAAGCATGTCATGGAGACACAATATGGTTAAGAGTTTGTCAATTTTTTGTGTACATTACATATACAACATGTATATATAGTGTTAATATATGTTCATCCATATATACCAATCCAAATGTAGTTACACCTTATGTGCAAATCTCCTTGCATCTACATTGCAATTAATCAAAATATGACATGTGTTTAAAAATTGGACAACTTGCTTGTGGACATGTGTCACTTTTTAATTATTTTTGTGTTTTCAAAATTAAAAATTCATTGGATTTATTTTTATTGTTAAAGTTTTTACCACTATGATGATGACATGTGGCACACCATGGAACATTCATTGACCTTTTGACATGTGTCCATTTTTAAACACCAATTGTATGTTCACACATGGCAATTAAAGCCCACCTATTTTTTATTTTTAATTATTAAGTAATGAAATCTAAATCATCAAATTTAAAGCTAATAAGATGTTGACATGTGGTGCACGGTAGTAGGTAACTATCACACCCTACAAGGTAAGTAGGTTTACCTAAGTATGTAAGTAGCTTGAAAGGTAGCTAGGCTTAAGGTATATATGTAATTAAAATAATCTGATTTTATTTTTAAATCTTACCATCTAATTAAAGTCAATTTTTGTTTCAGCCCATCCCCAATGGCAATTGGTATGTGGTAAGTACATGGCTATTGCACTTATTTATATACTATGAAAAATTAAATTGGAAGCCAAAAGATATGGGATAAAAAATTCCATTACAAACCTCATGAATCAACTTAGTTGCACATTAGATGCAACTACTGTATGTGCCATCTTTGCAGCATGCCCAGTAAGTTTTGCAGCAAAACTTGGCTGCAATTCTTCCCAGAGTTCAAGGGATAGAAGCAAAGACAACACCCAGAGATCATCAGCATGGTTGTAAGCTTTCATGTGTTTCCTCTCTCTTTACTGTCTTTGTATGAGTGTTTTTTTGCTGAAACCATCATTATGCCTCCTGTGCTCCAGATCAATCTACACTCTGTGGAAAAACTCCAGAATACTCATTTGCAGAATAATTGCCATCTACCTCACTCTTGACCCACTTTGATTGTATCCTCCTTTGTTAGTCTACAAGATTTCATAGAATCTACTCAAGATGCATTTGAAATCTTGGGTTGTGCATATCTAATGGAATTGTTTTTTCTGTTTTCACCAGTTGCTATGATTTCTGGAGGCCAGAGAGAGAAGTTTTGGCAGGAGTTCTTTTCAGTCCTTCATAGTGGTGGGATCACAGGTTGGAGAAGGTAAATGGATAAGGTTTTTCTGTCATAGTTCTCTTGTTTGCAGAGGAGGTCACTCTAGTTCTCTGGTTTGTTTTTCGTAGCCTGGTCTGTGCAAGCACTGCTGAATACATGGTTGATCACATTTATCCTGGTTGTAGGGAATGGAAAGTATCCTGATTCACACATAAGAAGACATGGCAGGGACTCTGGCAACTATTGGAAACCTGCATTAGTGGAAACAGAGATGGCTGCAATGGCAACAGGCACCATGCAAATTGCCAGTTTCTCATTGCATGTCTCTCAAAGTAGTCTTCAATGCATGTTCCAGTGTACTGGCACTTGAGGAGGGCAGCCATTCTCATGAGCAGAACAGTAAAAGTGGTTGGAGTCTGATGTCTTTGTGAGCACTAGCCTTGCTGACATGTATGCAAAATGCAGGAGTGTGGAGGATGCTTGGAGGGGGTTTGACAAGATGTCCACACATGATATGGTCTCTTGGACTGCCATGATATTGGACATGTAAAATGTGGTCAAGGGCAGAAGGCATTGGAATTTTTTCAACAGATGCAAGGGGAATTTGAGGAGCTGAACCCTGTCACTTTCATGGGTTTACTGAATGCATGCACCCTTGTAGGTGCATTGGAGGAGGGCAAGTGTGCTCATGTGCAAATGACTGAATCATAGGACATAGTTTTGAGTCCAATGTCTCTGTCATGAATAGTCTCATTGACATGTATGCCAAATGTGGGAGCATGGATGACACATGGAGAGTGTTCAACAAGATGCCCTCACCCAATGTGGTCTCTTGAACTGCCATGTTATTGGGACATATGAAAAGTGGGGAAGGGGAGAAAGCATTGGAGCTACTTCAGTGAATGCGACAGGAAGGTGTGGAGCCTGACCCTGTCACTTTTGCGGGTGTCTTAAATGCTTGTACCAGTGTAGTGGCACTTGAAGATGGCAGGTGTGTTCATGAGCTGATCATTTGAAGTGGTTGCAAGCTTGATACCTTTGTGGACAGTAGCCTTGCTGACATGTATGCAAAATGTGGGAGCCTGGAAGACACTTCAAGAGTATTCAATGAGATCCTGTAACACAATGTTGTCTCTTTGACTGTCATGCTTCAAGATTTGCCATGCATGGATGTGATCAGGAAGCTCTTGCACATTTTGAGCATGTGTGAAGAAGGTGTAGAGCTCGATACTGTAGCTTTTGTTTGTCTTCTTTTCCGCATGTAGCCATGCAGGCCTAATGTATGAAGGCCTGTGCTACTTTGGAGTCCATGCCTTCAGTTTACAGTATTACTGCAACAGGGGAGCATTATGCCTGCATGGTTGATCTTCTTAGTTGTGTTGGGCATCTGTATAAGGCAGAGGATATGATAAAGAATGTGTTATGGACCAATTGTAGCTGTGTGGAAGGCCTTGCTCAGTGCATGCAGAATTCATAATGATGTGGAGATGGGAGAACGCATTGTGAAGTGAAAATCAAGTTCTCCAATTGGACCATGGAAATGCCTCTGACTCTGTGTTGCTAGCAAACATATATGCTGCTGCTGGCAAGTGGGATCTCAGTGCTAGTATTCAACAGCAGAGGAAGGATGGTGGCGTGAAGAAACACCGGGATTGGACCTGGATTGAGGTGAATAATGAGGTACATAGATTTGTGGTAGATGATCAAGACCATCCAGAAATAGCTGAAATTTGTGCAAAGCTGAAGAGATTGTCTGGGGAGATGAAGAATGTGGGTTATGTGTTAGATACAAAATTTGTGCTACATGATGTAGATGAAGAAGAAAGGCAACTTCATTTATATTACCATAGTGAGAAACTGGCCATTGCATTTGGGCTCATCAGCATGGCTCCTGGTATTGTGCTCCAGATTCTGAAAAATCTACATGTATGTGGAGGTTACCACACCTCCATCAAGTTCATAGCAAAGATAGTTGGAAGATTAATCATAGTAAGAGATGCCAATCGCTTCCATCACTTTGAGGATAGCGTTTGTTCCTGTAGAGATTACTGGTGACACCAGGCATGTCATGTTCTTCATGCATTTTGTGTTCTTTTGTTTGAAGCTAGACCTCGGAAGGAAATTTTGGGAGGTGCATCCATAAAAGTTACATTGATGATGAAAATAGACCAATTGAAAATGCATTCTTGGGGAATATTGTTTGCAAGTTGATGGTTGTAAGTTGTACCAAAAGTTAGGGGAGTCAAATGTATTCCCAACACGAATGTAAGGGTTCAGATCATGGAGGAGCATGAAAACTTGAAACAAGAACTTAAGATTTTTGGCTCGCATGTGTGGGTTTGTGTTTGGGTTTGTGTTTTTTTTTTTCTTGAGGTGGAATTTCGTTTGTTGACAAAATTAGAAAATGAAAAAAAATGGGTTTGTTGTTTCTCACTAAATTTTGAAAAATGTTTAATAGAATAACTAGATTTCTATGTTATGCTCTACTAACAGGTGCCCAACCCAAGTATTATTTCAACTAATTTACTTAAGGAAAGAACCGGGAGAAATTTCCTTTAATATTTGGAGTGCACCTTATGTTTGTGACTATCCCCTCCACAAAAAAGAGGAGGGGTTTTATGCCTACCTTACCCTAAGGTCAGTTACGTTATCAAATAATCCTCAAAATAATGAAATGAAATTTTGTGAAAATATGAAGTTGACATGTTAAAAATCATCAAAATTACCATAGGCTACACTCTGAATAATTTCATTACTCATGTGACAATATCATAATAGATCATGGAAAAAACTATAATTTCAAATTTTTAAAACGAATTTATTTTTTGAAAAAAATAATTAGTCGTTTTGTCAATGTGGAAACTGACCCTAGGCTACGGTATTTCTTAAGAGGGGGAGGATTTGGTGTCTACTTATGGGTGTAAGATGCATTCCATGGTTAATAATAGATGTAAAAATTAATGTCGGGCAATTCTTTACTTTTATGAAGAACCTTTGGTTCTTGTTTAAAAAATAAAGTTATCCATAAAGTTCTTCTAATTGGGGGGCAAACATGGTCAATTTTGGAATAATAGGAAATGAAAATCATAATAAAATACGAAGGATGTAAAAATGAAAATAACAAGATACGAAAATTAGCTTCATCCCCAATTTGGGCTTTGCATTGTTCTCATGTGCTTGAAGTTTTCAATGCTTGTGAAAGTGCTTGTGTTGGTTTGTTTGGGCTTGTGTGTAAGAGAAAAATTCAAAGCTCCAAACGACAATGGTGCAAGAGGAAAAAGAGAAAAAAATTCAAAGCTCCAAGCAACAATGGTGTGAGAGGAAAAAGAGAAAAATTCAAAGCTCCAAGGGACAATGGTGTGAGAGGAAAAAGAGAAAAATTCAAAGCTCCAAATGACAATGGTGTGAGAGGAAAAAGCAAGAAAAACTTAAAGCTCCAAGCGACAATGGTGCAAGAGGGAAAAGAGAATTGTGTTATGAGAGTTTTTATGAGGATGGAAGGATTTAAGCTTTATGAGAAATAATGAACAAATTGTTCTAAGCATGTAGAATGATTGGTTTCCAAAGAGTTGTGAGGGATCGTTTTATGAAAGTGGCGAGATTGTAAGCATAAGTAAGGGGTTCAAAGTTGTAGCAAGAAGACTTGTGAGGAAGGTATGAGTGTGGTTGATAGCCTTGTCAATGCAAGTGACTAGTAGAATGGAGGATTCAACACAAAAAAAATTCAACATAAAAGTTGTGTGAAGTTCTCTATTTTGATTAGGATTTCATTTGAACTTCCCAATCTCCAAACACCAATAGATATGGCGTTAGTTGAAAGCTCTTGGGAAGGTGAGGAGGCTTTTTTTAATTGACAATCTTTATACCCCCCACATTTAGGAGGCTTGCCTCTTAATATTGTGGTCTACATCAATTGTATGTTTGAAATTTTTTAAGATTGTTCAAAAGTTGCTTGGACTTGTCCTAAAGTTGATTGCCACAAGGTTGAGACAAGGTGATTTTCTTGCTCCTCCTTCATCCTAGGTATGTCCATCACAATCTTTAATTCATCAATCCCAATATGTGAAAAGATGCAAGGAGATGAAACTCACAATTATACCCACAAGCATGTTGTTGCCTCCTTTTTCCAATGGTCTAATAATTTACAACATATTGCCACTCATGCCCATGACCCCATCCATACTATGGTGTCTCTATCAAATAAGCAAAGTGTGGTTTAAGGGATTAGGGGAGAGTCTAGCTTGGAATGCATTGGAAGAGATCATTAAAGTTGATCATAGATCATGCCTTCAAATCTTAAAATAAATTGGTAGTGCAAGGTGGTCTCTTCAAGCTAGCTTCAAGTTTGAAGTACATTGCTTGAAAGTATGTCTACTACTTCCAAGTGACATAAACATCATTGCATATGACTCTAACACCAAATCTTACAAGGATTCTAACATGATCTTGGAAATCCCTAGGTAGAATGGAAATTTATGAACATAATTTTTGGATGGTGGAAATTCATTTTCTTTTATGTATAGCCTTAAATGTAGGCTCTATTTGTGGTTATTTATAAAAATAATCTTCTTACGAACTTGATATGAAATGAATTGGTTTTGCAAAACTTGAAATACATTAAATTATTTGGATTTTGCCCTTGGTGATGAAATTTGACCATTTTTAAGCCTCATTATGGGTACTTGAATTGATTTGGAGGTTCAAACATTTAGAGTTTAGGTTCATAAATTGAAGTCTACCTCCATCATTTTGGATCAAACTTTATCAAGTGTAGGTTTGTTTTTAACATTTAAAGGATTCAAGTTTCAACAAATTCAACACTAATTCATTAATTGTAAGTTTGGTTCCAACATTCTAAAATATTGATTCATCATTTGCAAGTTTGGTCACAACATCTAAATAGTTGTCTTAATGAATTGAGGTTTACACCAACATTTTAAAAGATTGTTTCACCAAGTGTAGGTTTAATTCCACAATGAACATGACTATGTAGGGTAATTGATTAAGGTTCCAACATTTTGGCAATTAAATTTCAATTTGGTTTCAACATTTAGGGTTTAAGGGTCATAAATTAAGGTATGGATCCAACACTTCAAAATTGATCCCAACATTTCAAGTTTATTTGGGGACTATGTCATGATTCTAGTTTGATTCCAACATTTAGGGGTTTAAGGCTTATGAATTGAACTTTGGATCTAATAGTTTTTTTTAAATTCCAACATTTTCAGGTTTACTTGGACTATTTCATTGAATTTCATCAAATGGGGGACCATTTCATTGATTTTAATTTGGTTCCAACATTTTGGGTTTAGGACATATGAATTGACGTTTCATCAATTTAAGACCGTTTCCAACAATTTAGGTTTGTATCCATCATTTGAGGTCTACTTGGGGATTATTTCATTGAATTCATCAAATGTGTAATTATTTCATTGATTTTTTATTTTGTTCCAACATTTAAGGTTTAAAGCTTGTGAATTGAAGTTTGGATCCAACATTTCAAAATTATTTTCAACAATTCAAGTTTATATGCATCATTTGAAATATACTTGGGGGTTGTTTCATTGTATTTCATCAAATGGGCAACTTTTTATTGAATCATTTCAAGTCTATATCCATCATTTGAGGCATATTTAAAGACTATTTCATCAAATTTCAAATTAATTCCAACATTTAGGGTTTAAAGCTTATGAATTGATGTTTGAATCCAACATTTTTGGATTGTTTCCAACTTTTTTTTTCAAATGTATATCCATCATTTGAAATGTATTTAAGGTTTATTTCAATGAATTTCAAATTAGTTCCAACATTTAGGGTTTAGGTTGATTAAATGTGGATCTAATAAAATTAAGATTATTTCCATCATTTCAAATGCATTTCCATCATTTTATTTATACTTGGGGACTATTTCATTGAATTTCATAACATGACCAACTTCTTTTATGAATTGAGATTTACTTCCAACATTTAAGGTTTTGAATTAAAGTTTAAATCTAGCATTTCATGATTATTTTCAACATTTTAATTATGTTTGGGGATTTTTTCCATCAATATCTTCAATTTGAGGTTTATTACAACATTTTGAAATTTGGTTCAAACATTTTATGTAATTTTGGGGATTACTTCCCACAATTTCATCAATTTAACAACTAATTCTTACATTTTGCTATTTGTTATCAAGATTTAAAACTTAGGTTCATTGATTTGAGGTGTGTCTCCAACATAAAAAATATTATTTCCAACTTTTACCTAAACTTGGGGACTATTTAGATTTTGTTTTTTTAATTGGCAATTATTTCCAATATTTAAGGTGGATTTGGTGATTATTTCATTGAAATTCATGAATTTGGCAATTGTTTGATTGAATTGAGGTTTGCTTCCAACATTTATGTCACCTTTTCCAACATTTCACATCTATTTCATTGAATTTCATGATTATTTCATTAAAGGTAGGTTTGTTTCAAGCCTTGAAAGTATGTTTAGTATGTTATTCAAGTTAATAAACCTAAATTAAGCCCATTTCAAGTGTTGCAAGTTTGTTCCTACTTAATTCAAGTCTATATACCTATATTGATGATTCTTTCAAATGTTGCAAATATGTTTGTTCCTAGTTTGAACATGGCAAATGATCATGAAGAGTCCCACGTGATTTCACAAGCATCTAGGTTTGATTCTAAGATGAAAAACATGAGATGCCATCTAGTCAACCACTAGCAAAGGTCCCAAGGAAGGAGAAATGGTTTGAATTTTTATGGAATCACTCCATTTGAACATCAAGGCCACAAGTTATCATTTCAATTTTTCAAAATACTCAAAAGACACACAAAAAAAGTGACATAGTTCAAACTTAGCTTTGTGTGAAAGGTGGTATATGTAGGCTACAAAACAACTCATCCCAAATGCATCTTCTATAAGGATATTTTAAAGGATCAACTTTGGGAAACTTTGAAATAGGTGAAGATTGGGACATCCAATGAAAATGGAACCAAGAAAGTTGTGTTGCATAGTGAAAACATCTTAGCACAATTGAAGGTAACAAATGGACATGCCACCCAAAATGTTTTCAAAAGATGGTAAAGTGTGATTGATGGGACATCTACCCCCCCTAGTACCTAAGACCCCTATTCCTCTTATGGTCTTTGAATTTATAAATGAACTAACATTTAATCTATCATCTAATTTGAACCCTAGCTTGACATGTACTTCAAATGGCAAAACACCAAAAAAGGTGAAAATGTTGTAATCATAATCTAGCAATTTTTCCACCATGGCGTGGGAAATGGTGATCAACAATGAAAATAAAAGAATTTTAATCAAAGCAAGGATGGAAATTAACATAAAGAAGAAGAGAACAATGAGGCTTACTAATTTGATAATGATTAAAGACCTAAAAGTTTTGACAAATGTAAAATTTAAAACAAAGGTCAAGGATGTTTTAAACTTGTAGCTAAAAGTCCACATCTTAGCCATAGTTAGTTGGGTCCTTTATTTGGTCATTATTGACTTCGTATGTGAAGTCTATGTAATATTTTTGTAAGAAATTAGTCATAATAGTTATAGCTTAGAATAAGTGATTATACTTTTCCTTTGCGAAATCAGAACATGTTATTAATCTTTTCCATTTTTGTTTCAACTTCCCAATTCCCCATTCCAACCACACTCTATACCATGCATGCATTTTTTTGTATGTTCACACTGGACCTAGGTCATGCTTAGGCTAGCTCAAGTTTCCCAAATCACTATATCACAAACATATTTTTACCAATATAACTTAAGTCCCCCAATAAATATTCAAAGTATTCATATGTATGTATAAAAAACTGACATCAATTTTTATACATGTTTGACATGTGCATGATGTTCATATGATGAAAACAACCATGATATCCACTATCTAGGTAAATGGGCAATCCATGGTGGTCCAAGACCACCATGTTGTTCATACAATACATCTTTTACCACTCATTGAACCATGATATGCTAGGATCTTTGTTTCAAGGCATGTGGATTTTGATGAAAGTCTCATCAATGAATTTGATACAACTTTAGAATTTTGAAATGTGTCTACCAAGGGTACCCCACTCCTTGGCAATAGGCCATTGGATATTGTCACTTATAGCCTCATTAATGCAAGATGCAATGAAAATTGCATCATCACATATTGTATTCTTGTTCTATTTCCACATAAATGTGTTATACATGACTATGTTGTCATGTTTCATGTATATGATAAATTGGAGTAGTTGATATTATATGTTCAATTTAATTAATTACCTTATACAATGTGAGTTTTAATAGTGAATCACACATGGGCTTTGATGGGTTTAGGGTTTAAGGTTTAGGGGACCATTAATGCGATTAATTTATCAAATTCTAACAAATTAAAGTTTGCTAAAGCTTTGAACAAACTTAAAATTGATCACATTTTGAAAAGCACATCCCAAATACTCATCTCTCAATCAACTGATTACCTAACATTTGGTCCCAATTCATTTGTGTTGAATAGCTTGAATGTGGTAGTGCCCATTACTACAACTATGTACATGATTTGATGTTGCTTGCTTGTTTTTTGAAACATCTCCTCATCACTACTTGATGAAAAGCCATTGAAATCAACCATGTCCAAAAAGATATCATTACCATTAAAAAAACCCATGAAACATAGGGAGAAACCCCAAAACAAGTCTTAAAATAAACCCTAAAAAGACTTTTAAAACCCCAAGAAAAGCCCAAAAAGAAACTTTAAAACAAAAAAATAAAAAAATAAATGTTATAGAGACAGTAAAAAATCAAAGGAACTCCCACAAGTGAAATGAGAAATTATAAATAGTTCTCATTAATGAGTGAAGGAAAAAAAAGTAATTCCCACAAATGAAAATGAAAAAATCATTCTAGAAACCAAAGTTCAACCCTCAAGGTTCAATATATACTAAAACCTTAATTCTAGAAACAAAATTCAAGCTTCAACAGCATATATTGAAACCCTAATTCCCAAAACAAAGGATTGTGTAGTTCACCAAATTCATGAAGCTTGATAAGTTAAGACTCATGGCTATATTGTAAATTCAAGATTGTAATGTGCATTAAGCTTGCATTTCAATGAGTTTGGAATAGACGGCACTATCGAGAATCCAAACTCTAGAGTTTAGACAACAATGTTGCAACTTGTACCAACATCCATCACGATTCCCTAAATCATTAGCAACATCTAAGGCTCGAGAAGCCATACCCGAATTCAATTGTTGGAACTTGGCAATTGCATTAACCTAGAAATGACCAAACATTAAACCTTAATGATTAACCTTCAAGTTCATCGACAAGGCTTGGGCCTTGAAAGGATTAACTTCTAAGGCTTGAGCATCGCAAGTTGCAACATGCTTGTAGCTTGAACATTAAACCTCAATGATCATATTTGGATTTTGTAGCAAATCCAAGCTTCAAAAAGGAAAAGGTTTAAACATTTATACCTTGTACAAATGTTTCATGAAGTAGCACCGTAGTAGGTTATGTTGTTATAGGCAAATGAACCTTCACTGTTGGTAAGAACTTTGGCAATTGAAATTACATCAAAGAGTGGTTGGCAATGGCGTGTTCAAGCATATAAGGAGCCTTGATGAATTAAGGAGAAGATCATCAAAATTGAAGGCAACTCCTCTCAAAGCATAGTCATGGATGTGGCCAAAGTAGTGACAGACATGAGAGAATGAAAAGGCGCCTCTTTCCTTATCAAGGTCAAAAATGGAAAACCCTAACCTTAGGGAGGAGCCATTTGGCACATTCATACACAAAATGAGGACCATACAATGGCAACATGTGTCTGTTTTTAATGGGTTGTCTTGCAAATCAGGTAAGGCCAAAAGAGATATTTGACGAATTTTCATATATATATATATATAATTTTTCAAGCTTAGAGGTAGCCAGCCAGCCCCCTTGAAAGGTAGGGATTTAGTTAAAATTCACTAGTAAAAGAAAAGCTGGGGTGAAGACATGGTGACTTTATGGATAACTCTATCGAACCTATCTCAATTTCAATATAACACATAAATGAAACTGGGAATCTGGTCTTAGGTTGGGTTCTTTTAAAAAATTCTAATTCTGGTTTCGGTTTTGGTTCTAAAAACCATTCTTGGTTCTGATATAATTCTTACTAACTCAGATGAGAAATTGATAGTTAACTGTGGATTAACCTACCATTAACCCTAGTTCTAGTCACTTTTTCTTTTAGAAACAGAGGTATATTAGTTCCAGTTCCAGTTCCACACAAAAAATAGAACTGAGAACCTGGTTTGGGTCCTGGTGGGTCTCACTCTTAAATGGTTCCAGGTTTGAAAATCAGACCCAATTCCAATTCGATACGTACCAACAAGAACCAAAACCAATGGGTAGTACTACAGACCAAGGTGGGGTTAGGCACCCAACAATGGTAAGAATCCCTTCCCCAATATGCTCCCCAATCTAGAAATGTTTAGGTTCATGATAATATTTGGCTTCAAATGGATATAATGGCATAGGATGGCTCTTTAAGGACTTAAATGACAAGTAGAAGGAGTTAAAAGTCAAGTTGGTAATACTCTTATTAGTGTCAGCTTAAAGACCAAACCCACTTTTGCTAAACATTGGCTCATACAAGGCCCTTCCAACATCTTAAACTCTTGTCATATTGATGAAACCCTAAACCCTAAACCAGTAAATAAAGCACCCAGCAAAAGGGGAAGAAAGAAGGAAGATGAAAACCCTTGTCATATTTCATATCCCCATTTCACCAAATTAACTACTCATACACCACCAAACTTGATATTAAACCCTAAACCCTAAACCCGTGGGTTTGCAGGTGGGTACCTATTCACATTGTGTATATGGAGGACAGCAGCAGGTAGTTATGTACTAGAGAATGGGCCATCTAGGCCCTAGGGCTGATTCTGGCTCCTAGCAAGTGCATGGGTGACGGTGAGCATCTTGGGCCGAGCCTATGCGGAATAGGCCTTGGCCGGCCTGCTCTCTGGTGTCCAAGGCAGGTAAATATGCAGAATCTGCATGGGTGGCCGATTCTGCATATTCACCCCACCGGTTCCGGTTATGTGCTCAATTATGTTCAATTATGTGCTTTAATGAACCTCCAAATAGACCACAAATACCAGACCAACACTGGTGTAAAGCCACATTACACACACAAATATGTGAGTTTACACTAGATCCCTCAAAATACACACAGAGGAGGGTTATGGACTAGACCAACAGGGCCACAACCCTAACTGGGTTAATGGTAGAAACTAGAAACCAGTTGGCCAGTTAGGAGGGTTGTAGACCAGACCAAGAAGCAAGCAAGCAAGCAAGCAAGCAAGCAGCCCAGTACCATAACTGGCCAACACTACTACTGGTTTCTAGTTTCTACCATTAAGGACCATGATGATCAGCCTTCAGACAGGCAACTGGACTCTTGGCAGGACCTAAATATACACCCCTAGGACCTAAATATAGACCCCTCTCTCTCTCTCTCTCTCTCTCTCTCTCTCTCTCTCTCTCAGAGCAACTGAGTTTTGCCTTGGGTTGGGGAGTGGGGAAATCCCAAGAGGAATTGGACACTAGGTACTACCAAGGATCATGTGTCATGTCCCTCTTTTGCAAATCTGTGTCAGAGGGACCAACAACAGACTCCATCCAGAGTGAGTGCAGTTGGCCATAGGCTTACACATACATGTGTTGTGAGTTGCTTTTGCCATTGACATAAGTGTTGTGTTTCCAGCATTGATTTCAATCTCATTATGCAAGTTCCCAAAATTAGGTCTGAATTTCCAAGCTTAAAGTTGCTACTTATTTGAGCTCCAAGCCAAGCTCAAACTCAGCTACCTACCTGTTACCTGTTGTTTGTTCCTCACAAGTCAGAAGGACCCACCCACCATTCCTTTTTTTTTTTATAATAAAAAACAAAAAAATTGGCGAAATTTCTCGCCAAAAAAACGAAGTAAGTTCATTACAAAAATATGAAGTGATTTTCAATGGAGGTTTTCAATCGCCAGAAGTAAGAAAGGACCCAAAAATATATATATATTTAAATCGCCAGATCTTTCTTTATATTTGGTTTTCATTGTGTAGCCAAAACTATTGAAGGATGATAAACATATTTGTACTTCATAATCTGGTATATAGCCAGATTTGGCTAAATCTTCTTAAGGATGGATGATTGTCAAATTTTCTACATCTTCTTATGGATTGGATGATTGCAATTTTAAAATTCCTAAAGAAAATACTCCTCAAGTTCAGTGATTTTTATTTTTTTTGTGAAATTTTGAAACCTAACAACTACAACAACAAAAAGAAGGCCCTTGCAAAACAAGTAAAAAGCTCTTTTTTTTTGGGAAAAAAAATTCAAAGGCGCCATATTTAGACAACATATATGTAGACACATGTTGCCAAACTTCTATACCAAGATTCCTAAACTTTTCTACTTTCCTCTCTGAATGATGTGTAGTAGCCAAATTTGAGATGTGTAGCCAAATTTGGCTAAGTTAGTTCTCTTGTGGGATGATCACCAACCCACCTAGCTCACAAATTGGGGGGAAAAAAAACACAAGGAGTGTGTCACACACTGTGGCCTTGCCATTTACATTAAAAAGTATGTAAATGGCAAAAGAAGAAGAATTTATGGAAACTCAAATATTTCACCATTCAAAAATATATATAAAATCTTCACAAAAAAATCCTCTAAATGAAACCAAAATCCTTCAAGATATATTATAATTCTATAACTAATAATCTCAAGTTTCAACACAAGCCAAAATATATATCATCTTTCAAAAATCCTCATATAAAAATAGACCTAGAGGCCAAAATCCCTTAAGCTACTACACTCTATAATGAATCTAAACACAATAAATTCTCCTTGCCTTGGTATGCAAGGGTTTAGGGTTTAGGGATTTCCAACAACAAAATACTACTTAGGAAGACATCATGTATGTTTCTGCTCTCCTTTAGTTGACTTGCAAATCAGTGACAAAACAAGCTGCTTAGCTTAGCCCACCACCCCTGCAAAGCTTTCATGCACATAATTGTCTGTTAGCCTGTGCACCAAAGCTTTCCAGGCACATGATTGTCTGTACCCCCCCCCTGCCTGTATCACTCAATGTAAACTTGTTTCTTGCCAGTTTCTTTTCATTGCTATTTTCATTAAGGGTTTTTAATCATAGAATTTTTTTTTTAAATAATAATAATAATTATTATTATTATATAATCTAACTATGTTGTGAATAAATAAATAAAAAGAAACCTTTGGTAATAAAAAAAGGACTTGTGTCACTAATGGTGCATTCACACTTGATGTTAAATCAATGTTAAATGAAAATCTAGGTGGCATCCTAGGTGGCACCCAATGTTAAATGGCTAATAGCTTAATGTTAGGTGAATGTTAGTTTAATATCAAATCTTCACAATAAGTAAGTTTTAAGTCCTAAATGACTAGTATGGTGTTAAAGGGGCTCAGCACTAGAGTCCCTAACACCAAGTGTGAATGCACCTTAAGTGAAAAATCTCATTGGAAACTAGGAATTTAACTATCCAAAGCCTTCAAACATCAAATTGTGAAGATGGATGGTTATATGTGTTGGGTAAGGATTGAGAACAGGGCTGTTATGGGTTCCCAAGTGTGGGACCTTACTTCCCACAACATTAGGCCTAAGGAACCCCTAGAGTTTTGCTTTCCGATGGATGGCTGTGATTCATTTGAGAGGAGAGATGATGCACCTTAGGTGTAAGGTGCCATCCTCTCTTGAGGGGCCAGAGTGAACCAGCACCCATGAACACACTAGTTGGCTGTTCTGTCCATAGGATGGGCTGCATTTTCTCATCCGATTTCTAACCCTGTGTTAACCAACATTGCACCATAGTCAACCTCTTTTTGGCTGTTGACCTTTGACTCCCTCCTTTTTTTCCCCAACCCTGACCTCCATACGACCCTCCCACCTAGCTACATTGCCGACCTACATCTTGACCCTACCTACCAACTAACTCCCAACCCCCTTACCTACCTACCTACCTTCTATCATTTCCCCAGCTAACCCTCTATCTCCATACAAAACCCCCCTTTTTTTTTTTTGACTAAACCTTTATTTCTTGGCAAACCCTTTATATCTTCCTAACTAAACCTCTATCTTTTGGCAAAAATTCCATTTCTTCCTTGTTGCATCTTTATTTCTCTGCAAAGCTTTTATTTTTTCTTGGTTAAACTTTTATATCCTTCTAACTAGACCTTTACCTTTTGACAAAATCTCTATCTATTTTTTACTAAACTTTTATTTATTAACAAAACCTTTATATCTTTCTAATTAAATGTTTATTTTGGAAAAAATCTCTATCTCTCCTTGGCAAAACCTTGATATTTTCATAGCTAAACCTCTTCCTTTTCACAAAACTATATTTTTTTGACAAAAATTCTACCTTTTGACAAAAATTCTATCTTTTCTTGGCACAACTTTTATATTTTTCTAACTAAACCTTTTTTTTTATAGCAAAATACCTATATCTTCTCAATTAAACCTTTATATATTCTTGACTAAACCTCAAATTTTTCATATATATATATAAACTAAACCTTCACCTCTTAACAAAACTTCACTACTTCATAACTAAATTCCTACCTTTCAGTAAAACATTTTTACCAACTTGAGGTGGGCATTGCCGATTGGTCAAATTTGAAGTGAGCTAGAAAAAGTTATTTATATCAATATTGTATTATTTTAATTTTGTGGCATTATGAATAAAATTTTGTAATTTAAATGGGGATATCCTAAATTTTTTCCCATATTCATTTGTTGCAATCAAGTCTACATTCAAATGAAGATATTGCATTTTGTCAATTATCTTCAATTTAAACCTACCAATACAATGGTTGTGAATTTTGGAATGTTACCCTAATGCAATTATTGCATTCATGAATCTCTATGCCTAATGTTTGATATCTACTTTTTAAAATGTTTGTATTGTCATTTGAGGTGTAAAAATAATTGGTGTGAATGGGAGAACATTGTTATAATACTAACCAATTATATTGGAAAGAAATGAATATTATGTCACTTTATTACATCTATGAAAAAAAAGATTATGGTGATTTTTTTAATGTATGTAATAATAAAATTTAAGTTTGGGCAAATTTTCACACTATGGCAACAAAAATGCACCCAATCTAAATTGGACAAAGCAATTGTAGCATTGCAAAACTTTTATTTCACTATCTAACCTCTAGCCAAATTAGGTTGCTTCTTCTTTTTCAAATTTGGCTTAATTTCAATCCACCTATTTGAAAAAATGAAAAAAGAAAACCCTTGAAATAATTAACATTTGTAACAATCATTAATATTATTTTACACAATATATTCAATTTTTCACAATGTTTAAATAATAGATATAAATAATATAACTATAAGTTAATAGAAACAAGATCATAATATTTGTAGATTTTGGATTATGAAAATTTCAAATTGATAGCTTTTTTAATCTAGATTTTTTTTCCTCATCCAAAGGGTTTTTATTAAATGACCCCTCATAACGAATTTTTATTATTTATTTGAATCTTTGAAATAAATTTAATATTCTTTAACACAAATAATAGTTGTACAAAAATAAACATGAATTTTGAAAATGATTGTGATATCCTAGTATGTTAGTAGTTTTGACATGAATTATATTATTTATTAGATTTGTTGAAATTTTCAAAAGATATTTTTCTTTCAAAACCTAAATTTTGTGGAGGAGATTAATGATTCTTTTACAGTGTTTTGAAAATATTTCAGCCTTGACCGAAATTATTTATTTATTCGACAAATATGTGTTGAAACTACCATTATACCATAGTATATGAGATTTCAAAGAAGAAAAAAATGTGGATATGGGTGTGTAGTAAACTTAAACCTTTATCTTGTTCCGCACAATGTGATAATAAAAGTTATATTAAATTTTTTTGAAAATTTAATCAATAATATTTCAATATCTTTTAATTATTCAACATTATTATATTGATTGATATTAAATATTGCAAGATGAAATTTGAAACATATTACTGAATATGAATTTGTTCAATAATTGATCAATATTTACATGAATAATTTAAGTATCAATATACATAATAATGATATTTAAAATTAGTTACTCAAATTTTGATATGTTGAATATTCAAATAGTTCAAATTTTTATTCCACAATTCTTAAATGTAGGTCAAAACATTATTAAACCACTTTGGTGCATTACCCACCTACCTCTTCATCCCTCCATTGAAGTGCCTTACAATCATTGAAAATGATAAAAATAACCAAATGCAAGTATTACATGGCACTTCTCATAATTGATTTTAAAGCAAAATATAAGGTCTTGATGAAAATACATGCTAACCCCCAAATGTGGGTATTGCATTTGAGCTTAATATTTCCAATGATTCCATTTTGACTTTGGCCCATTTAATGCATAATGTATAGTTAGGGATATTTAATTTCTTGGGCTGAAATGAATATAGGCATTTTAGGAAGGCTAAGGAAGTGTTTATGACACTAGATGTTTCTTGCAACCCATTCTTTAGATATTAGATATAATCAAAGCATAAAATATTTAAGTAGGACTTCAAGGTTGTGTTCAAATATATATATATAGCAAGTTCAATTCATTTGTTCTTTTTTGAAAGGAAGTGGAAACATATCTCAATATGAAAGGTGAGATCAATACTCTTTTTTTCCTTATTTAGATTTTTTATTTCAATAAATTCCAATTTCTTATAAGTATTTTTTCATAATTGTATACCATTTTTATTTATTAAAATAATTTCCACCATTCATTTACCTTTTAGGGTTTATTAGTTGATGTTTTGCAAGATTAGGATTTGTAGACATGTGAAGATAACCCATGTTTAACTATGTTCCCATTTTAAAATAAAAGTAGCTCAATTTTTAAATTCATAATTATTGGGCTTCAATAGGAAAGGTGGGGTATTACACTTATAATTTGAAAAAACACATTGAAGGTTGGATTTTTTTTTTAAGGAGAATGGAAAAAACTTTCAATATAAAAGGTAAAGGTTTAATTGTTATTTTTGCTTCATTAAAGGATTTTTTATTTCATGATTAACATTTTTATTTATTTTTGTTTATTAAAATAATTGTTTCCAATGCATATACGACTTGTAGGGTTTAAGTTGTGTATTTGTATGGAAGATTAAGGTTTGCATAAATGTGAAGGTAATGCATGTTTAACCATGATCAAGTTTTAATATTTATGAAAGTAGATTAGTTTATATATTGAGCTCATAATAATTGAACCTCAAGAGAAAGGTGGGGTGGTACTCTTGTAAATCAAAGAAACGCATTGAATGTTGGATCCAACTTGTAAAACAACAAAAAAAACTTTCAATTAAAATAATAACAATAGCAATTCTAATTTTTTTTTATTAAAGGTTTTTGTGTCATGAAGTTTCATTTTTTTTCTTGAATTATTTTTCTTGTTAAAATCAAATTTAAATAATATTTGTGTATTTTCATTTTATTTTTGTTTATTAAAGTGATTGTTGGTGATGTACATCCCAATTGGAAGGTTTAGATTGTGTATTGGTATGGAAGATTAAAGTTTGCCAACATGTGGGTGTAATGCATGTTTATCCATGTTTATAGATTTTGACATGGGTTCCATCCTTGTAGGGCAAATTTTGGAAAGTCATAATCATGGGACAAACTCCCAAATCTCAAAGTATAGAAGTCCAAAACCCCTCAAAGTTGCCATTTTCAAACATGGATTGGTGTGAAAAAATGGTGAGTGATATGGAGGTACAAACAAGCTCTCCATTGAGTGTGCATATATATCACATGCATGTGTTCATGAATTCTTGGAAGGTGAATGAGGTGATTTGCATACCCTAGTAGAGTGGAACATTTTTAAAAATGTGCCCATGCAAAGGAATATCAAGAACTCAACAATTAAACACCACCTTGGGCATACTTGATAAATGTCATATTCCATACCTTTGTCATTTGATGTTAATATGTTACATTTCACACAAGTAGGTTAGGTGTCTCAATCACATGAATGTTTTGTAGTTATGAATGTGGTTATGGCCCAAATGATCATTGCAAAAACCCAAACCAAGAATTATATATGAAAGATGACTGTTTAACCACATTTTCCACCAAACAATTGTACATATGGCTCAAGGTTGTGAAGATATTATTTTACCATTGTGCACACACCTGAGAAAATGGTGAACCCGCACATGGCTAACATGATCCTAAATTCATGGTTTGCATGTCATAATATGTTCCACAAATGTCCCAAGCTTTTAATGATCATATTTGGACCCAATTGAGCTTGGGTTACACCAAAAAACAAATATACGACCAACATAAGGCAATTTGGTGGGCATAGGTCAATGCAGGAGAAGCTATGACACATGATGATTTTATTAAGCAGTAAGTTATTGCCTGTTTGGATGATAAACATAAGATAGGAAATTGGCATTTACATAAAAACTTGGTCATTTCTATTCAAACATGGGCATTTAATCATTTTGAAAATGATTTTCATTTCCAAGATGCGGATGAAGTAAATGGGATTGAAATTTCATTCGCAATTGGGATTCAAATTCTTGTGCAATTGCAATCTATGATCTCATGCATCCACAGTGAGCCGATCTCAATGGACGCCACATTTGTCACCAATGATGTGAAATTTCATTTGTTCACATTGATTATGTTTCATGCACATTACATTGGAATGCTGGTGGCTTTGATTATGACATGTTGAAAAAAAATGTGAAGATTTGGTGGAATGGTTAACTCCACTTAAGGTAGAGCTTTTATCATACATGCCTAAGTGGAAACAATTTTTTTCATTGTTGATGATGCCCCACAAGAATTGTGTGCATTATGGTGAATCTTATTTTCCTTCCATCATTGATTTGTTTATTCGAATGTTTTAATGTGCATGATTTGGATCTATGCTAACATAATAATGTTGACCATTTTATTATATGCATGCATAGGACTATGTGGAGCTAAGATGATGTGCCCATTTTCCTTTGTGCATAGCATGCTTTGAAGGCATGGTGTTTACTACCAATGGAAAAAATCAAGGATAAAAAAGGGTAGATTGCAACATTTGATAACCTACATGAGGTCATGTACATGTCCATCAACCCATATGAAACCATTGAATCCTTAAAAGATTGTGGGTGATAAAAAGTGATTGAAAGCTTTGAATGACATGGGCTAGCTAATGAATCATAGACATGATAATTTTGGGCTTACTATTGTCCATTTGGTATGTTAGTGCACTTTCATTATTGCATTATTATTATTCTACAGATGCAACTTTTTCATTCCTTGAGTTATTCTATAAACAATGCAACCTATACTTTTTCCTGCACTATATATGTTGTTGGATAATTGTGGATGGTTGGTTTTTAATGACTACCACATTTTGACCAAGATACACAAATAAATATAGAATCTTAGCATGGAGCATTGAAGCATTATTTTTCCCATGAGACTAAGGGATTTAGAAGGAGTTTCATTGATTGATTAGTATGGAGGTTAACCACAACAATAACAAGACACTACATGCACATGACGGGAATGAAGAAATGAGATTTTATAAAAAATAAAGTCATGGAATGCATCATCAAAGTAAGCATCGAGAAGGTGCCATTAATCCCACCCACTCATATTTTCCAACCCACCTTCGAAGGTGACGAGGATGGTAATATTTGGATGGTTAAAAATCAACAACATTCGAATGTCATGTACAAAGTTCAATCCCCTTTCATCAAATATGCATTTTGCACATGTGAATGGGTGATTTGTGAAATTTTTTGCAAACATAAAGTTCTCAAGTTTTCTTAACAAGTATTGATCTTACCAAAGAGAATATCATGAAATATTGTGGAACATGGTTTGGATCCAATCATAGAGGATTCTAAACCATGTTTGTGGATACGAGGTATTTGCAACTTGCACTACTACAAAATGTGGGTGCAAGTCACTAGTCCCCATTCCCTAAATTAGTGAATTCATTACTCTCCAACTAGTCCATGTTTACTAAGACCAGTGAATTCACTCAAAATTTAATGAAAGCACTTGGCATACATGGACGCCTTTTGTTGTTCAATCGATGTTGAAGGCTTGGATGATAAGGATAATCAAAATATTCAAGTCAAAAAACTGGGAATCATTAACATTGGAGGGTTCATGACCATGAATGTTGACATCCATAATACAAATGAAGATTCAAACATAGTTAACAAGCTTGAAATTTCACTTGCACCCATGGAGAGAACATTATCTTGATTACAAAATGAAATGCACAAGATCACCAATGGATGCAAAGAAAGTGGAGTCTAGTTCTATACAACCATGCCACATCATTATTGAAAGTTATTGCATCAAATATTCGAAACATTTGATTTATTTGAACCAATGAATCATTGCATTCAAGAATGGGCTTTCAAGGTGTGGATGATGGCATGAGAAACTCAATTAATTTAATGAAAAATTGACATGAATCCATGTTCAAACATGTAGATATTCATAAGAAGAGAGATCATGACTAGATAATGTTCAAAATGTTGAAGACTTATGCATGAATATCCATGACACCATGTTGAAATCCCTTATCCATTAACCATTTCAATAGTACAATATTTGGTGTGTTGATTTATTTTATCATTATTATTAGTGATAAGTGTTAGTGCCCATTAAATGAATGCTACATGACAATAAAATTCCTTGCACCATTTATAAGGTTTGAACATGTTGCATTTAATTTACCTTTAGAAAGAAGCAATATTTTTTATCATAATTGATTGCCCATGGAGTTTCCAAACACATATGAAAAAATAATAGTATAAAAACACACATGCAAGTATTGCATAATCAATGTCAAAAATGTGAATTTGAACTGACCAATTGAAGGAATAAAATGAGGTTTTAATGAAAATGACCATATGCAAGTATTGAAATTGGTTTGTGGGCATTGTGGCAGTCTACAAAAACCCAAATGCAAGTATTGCAATACATGTGTATGAACTTTAATAATTGTATGAAGGTATCAAGAAGGTTTAATGATGCACACAATGAAGGTCATCATGTGCTAGCATCATATATTACCAATATTTCATTTGTTCAATTTGATCAATATTCACATGAATGCAGGTATTACACTTTTGATTTGATTCCACGTAATGAAGGATTTCAGATAAAATGTGGGTATTGCAAATAAGTTGACATTTGTCACTAAAATAACATTTATCTTTTGGGATACAAAATAAGTTGAATTTCATAAGCAAGTATTGCACAAAATGATTTGATATTTTTTTAGTGTTTACCTATGGAATCATTTGAAGAATCAATATACACTACAACAAAATGTGTCCCTATACGCCAAATGATTTCACTGGATTTTGAACGAATTGATTAGTCCTAGTGAACGAGACCTAACGGGGATGTAGTGAATTCATTGATTTAATGAACTAGGACTAATGAATTGCACACACATTTTTGTAGTAGATTATAGTGATAACATTTCAATTTTGATATTAAAAAACATGGCAAAAAAAATATTATTCGTTTTTCTTTTCCCACTACAAGTTTTGCTTGTTAATAGAAGTCACCAAAAATACCCCACCTTCCTCTCCATGTGAGAGGAAGGTGGGGTGAACCTAAACTCAATCTTAAATGAATTTTTAAAAAAATGTTTAAAGAAAATCATACCTTTTTTAACCTCTTGGGCTATGTTTGTCAAAACTAACATATCATCATTAGTAATTTAGCTACTCCAATTGAATGAAATGTTTTATGAACCAACCTCTCATGTTTATAATAGGCTTTGTAGTTGGGGGTTGAATGGGGTCTTTTATAGGTGGGTGAATGTGCATTTCACGTACAAAACAACTAAAATTATTATTTTTGTTAAGGGTATTGCATCACTAGAAATGACATTAAACCATGATATTATTAAGGTACTATGTTGACTATAAAGATTCAACAAATGACCCACAATTTATTTAACTATTTCAAGAAATATAATTGATAACAAAAACCCTACCTTCATTTTCCAATGGATAATGAAAATGGGATGAAGTTAAAATTATAGTTCTATCCAACTTGAAAGGATTTGCAAACATTGAAAATAGATGGAACTAGAAGGGTTTTAGAAATAATACATACTTGGTGCCAATAGAAATAATGCATCAAGTGGTTTACAAGTCACAATGGCTAAACATGACAATGTAACAAATGCATTCATTCATTACAACCTTTTAAGAGGTGACATTGTTTCAAAGTTTCTAGCTTGCATAAGATTATTAATCACAACACCAACAAATGCATGAGGCATAAGAACAAAAGATAAAATCTTGAAAAAAAATTAAGAAAAAAAGGAGTTCAATGCATGCCCCTTTGGTAGATTCTTTTGGAAAAACATTTCCAACAAAAACAATAAGGCGAGCTTGAAGTTCCCAAGCAAAAAATTTCCAAAATTTTAAAGGAAAATAACCTAGAACGATTTTCCTTAAAAATTACAAAAATTTGAAAAGTTTTGAAAAATATTTTCCAAGAAACCCCCAAATTATTTTACAACAAATAAAGGACATGTTGACCTTTTAGTTCTTGGCACATGTTTATTTTTAAAAAAAAGAGAGCTCTATGCCATTGCCCAAAGAAAAAACTCAAAATTCATTTTAATTTTTAAAAAATTCAATTTACTTCCCTAGTGATGGCATCAAAGGAACCTTTGCTACCATCCTCTAGGAATTTTGGGCTCCTTTGTAAGTTCTTTTAATTTTTTTGAAAAATAAAATAGAGAACATGAAGCTCCTTGGCAATGGCGGCAAAGTGCCACCAATGCCATGGAATTTCTAGGTCCCCCACACATTCTTTTTTTTAATTGAGAAAAATAGAAAATAGGGAAGCTCTTCAACAATGGAAATAAAATAACTTTTTCCATCATCATTGAACATTTCAAAAATAAAATAAAATAGGAGCTCCAAATTCCTTATTGATGGCAATATAGGTTCTTTTGCCACTATCCCCAAGGAACTTTGAGTTTTATTGAAAGTTCAATAAATTTAAATAAAAAATAAGGAGCACATAACTCTTTGGCAATGGCAATTTTAGGAAGTGTGTGCCATTTAGTTACAACTTGGGGGTGAGAACATGCTTTTAAGTTGACCTTTTGGTGATTGATGTTTGCCAACCAATGTGAAACCCTAGGTAAAAAACCATGTGTTTTCCTACAGATGATTTTATTGTCATAATAAGCTTGGGGGGCCGTGATTGGTGTGCTTACTGGTTTGGCATGGGACAAGGCTACCACTCAATTTTGATCATTGAATATGTCATGTTTAACATTTAGTTTGCTTAAACATATTGACTAGGTTTAAACCAAGGTTGGGTTATATTGGGATGTGCAATTGCAAATTTCCATGTGTTTGATCATTATGATGTCCCATTGTTTGGTGCTTGGTGTTGCCATGAGATCATGTTGATGATTACTAGATCATTTTTGTCATGTTCACAATGTGCCCAAATGTTGTTGACCTTATGAAATGTTTTTGTGAGCATAATTACGCTAACCATACATGTGCAACATCCTTGGCTTTATGTTATAGGAATCATGGTTTAAAAGGTAGGTTAAAGCATAATAAGTTCAGCACTCCTTTAGGTTTAATGTAAACTATGATAGGTTCAAAAAACCTTTATTTACTGAAGGTTTTAGGTTGGACACCCAAAATAAGGTTAATATTTGAGTGTAGGAACCACAAGATGAATGGTTGGATCTTCAACATGGTGAGGCTTAACACCAAGTGTGATTCCCTCAATCATTTGTGTTCATAAACATTGTTCCCAATCTTATCGGGGCATCAATTTCCATTGAGTTGCTAAGGAGGGCATTTAGTTCTAATAATGGGCCTAAGGCACTCACATGGTCACATGTATCATTTGCATGAGTTGTTTAGAAAACTTAAATAACATACCCTTAAATTTTATCTAGGCAAATGTTGGTTCTTTTAGACTCAAATGGAATACTTGAGTCACATGATTTATTTAGGTGGATTAGGGGTTCAAAAGGTCAAGGTTGCATACCTATGTACCTTGTTGGGGTGCTCTAGGAATGCACTTCATATTAACATGAGTGCCAAATACTTTTGTGGTGTGGACATTGAAAGGTCATAATGCTCTAAATATACGTGATGATGCACCTATTATTACATATCTACAAATAGGTGAAAATTTGACTGGATTAACATCTAAGGAATGGGACTGTGTTGTGCATAAGGCTAAGCAATTCAAATGGGAAGGTATTTTCCATTTTGTGAGTGCGGATATATGGATGAGTGGGGGTGGTGATTCACCCAAAGAAATGTCTGGGCCTTGTGTGGCATGCTCACAAAAAGTTAAGCCATTTTGGGGTCCATCATATTTATAATGTACTCCAAGCACAATATTGGTGGCAAGGGATGCAATTACAAGTTCAACAATTTGTGTCTTAGTGTGTGGTGTGTGAATAAATGCAAACATCATTCAATGCACCTAAACCTCATTTACAATCATTGCCCATCATGGGGTTTGGGTATCAATGGAGTTTGGATTTTTCTAGTCCATTGAATTTGATAATTCAACATAACTAATATGCGTTGGTTATGATTGAACATTCTCAAAATGGTTAGAGTTGGTGCCATTACTAGATCGTAGTAGTGAAGGTGTTGTATATGCATTTTGGATAGGGTGCTTAGTGACTTTGGGGTTTTAGTTGAAGTATTCATTGACCAAGTTATGAAATTTTGTGGAAAGTTATAAGAATTGTGTGAAAAGGCATTGATTAATCATCCCATTATTTCACAAAACCATTTAAAATAAGATGGGTTAGCTAAATGAATGGTGCAAATGATGAAAAGGGGCTTGCAAAAATATGGACTCCAAAAAGGACATACTTGAAATTGGGACTTACAACTACCATGGCTAATTATGGGGTATAAGTTTAATTGGCAAGTTTATGTTTCATCTTTTTCACCATACTTTTTATTGTTTGGCCATGAGCCCAAACTATTAATCTCAATTTGATGAGATGTAATGGTAGTAATCAACTTGGATGATCTTAATATGTGGAATCAAGTGTGTGAATATCGAGCTATTGTTTTGACATGTTATGCCCATGGCTATGAGAATTTGGCAATTGCCCCACACTAAACTACATTATGTTATACCATTATTTGTGGTTATTGGCTTTAAATCCATAGATTTGAGTTAGGGGTTATGTGTACATGCAACAAATAACATCAATTACTTTGGATGTGACCATAGGATGTAATTATGCGAATAACAATGGGGTTCATATTTGCACATAGCCTACCAAGTTCTTTTCACCTTAAAGCCAAAGTGTTTAGCCATGGTGGATTTTCATTAAGTAATTCAATATTACTATATGGCTTAGGGGCACCTTAACCCCAAATAGAGGGCCAATTTGGAGATGATGTACTATTCATGGTATTTTCATGTGATGCTTTGTATGGGATGACAACGATAGTTGTAGGCAAAGGAATGCACAATGACAATCACATGTGTTTGTTTAGTTGCTCAATTAAATCCTATATAATTAAGATCAACCGAGTTAGCTTAATTATTTGGGTGTATATCTCCTTCAAATCCAAGTGTGAACAAAATTTAAAATATTCTCTAGATACGATATAATCTCAATTTGTGTAATTTTTTTAAATAATTAAAAATTTGGCTTACTACCTACAACATGAAAGGATATTAAAAAAATTCTAATTCATGTTTTGAATATTTAAAAATTTGGCTATATTCTTCTAGATGATCACCTATTCAGCAACATCACAAAGTTGAAGAAAAAGAAAAAAAACAACCTGCTCCCAGCCAATAACTGATCACACTTAGTGTCAAAATGACAATTTCACACGATTTGAGTCCTATACTTCATCCGAAAAATTATGGATATAGAGTGGGTGGAGACTCTCTAAAGAGAATCTCCATCAATGCTGGGTATGTATGTGACCCTGCATTGAAATCTTGGATGAGGAGGTTCAGCAGTAAACCACTGGAAGACCCTGAAAAAGACCACAGCTTTCTTAGCCCTGGAGGGAGGCTTGGACCAGTCCAATAAACATGTCAAATCTTGTTTATTGATTGCTCCCTGTTGTCTCTGATTGGGTAGATGGTTTGATTGGTCCAAGTGGATTGCTATTAGTAGTCTCCCACCCACGTACTTGCAGTCCCCCAGGTTTCAGTTTTCTGGGGTTGGAAAAAAAGTTTGGATGTGAGAAACATGTTTGGAGGCTCACATACTGAACATTGGTGGAGATGCTCTAAAGAAAAGACAAGACAAAGACAATCAGTGTTCACTTTTCCAACACACAACTATGTACCATGTTGCTTGCCATCTTGATGGGGTGTAACTAACTAAATGTAAGCATGGGTCCAAAGCATTTGATTGAATCCCTTGATTAATAGCCTCATTCAGCCCCAGTTTCTTGTCAGAATGGAAGGGCACATATATTTGTGACATATGATACTTACTTATTAATACTCTCATACCCTAAGTAGGTGTATAGGCTTGCACATGAGTTAGCTCTCTCACAATGTTGGTAGGGGATTAGCTCTCTTCAGCCAACAACAAGTGAGTACCTAGAAACTTGTGCATGAGGGTAATCATGGGTGGGTTCTTAACTAGGATGGTCTTTCATTACCCACCCCATAGCCCAGGGTTAACTAGCTCACCTACCTTTACCTTTTTGAGTGAGACCTCTTAGTGGCCATATTATAAAACCTGGAAAATGTTAGATTTGAACTTGGAGACCCTCACTTAGTCCAAGCATAGAAGATTTTGAATATTTAGAGATAATTTAAATGAATTTGGGGATTTTTTTACCGTGGTACCAACTTGGGTGCTGGTTCACCCAAGGCCTCCATTCAATATGATCAAATATAAGCCACCCACTCAATATTATGTAATGGGGATGCTATGGAATTTGTAGGAACCTTGTTGATCATTGATACCTAGGAAAGGAAGTCTTGAAAACTAAATCAAATAAATAATATTAAATTAGAAAAAAAAACAATTGAAGTACCAATGGTGAGATAATGTTGTCAATGTTCACTTGCAATGTTTGGAATGAGGTTTTCAATTTAATAAAGAGAAATCCTTGAAGCATGTTAATTAATGGGGATATATATATTTTTTTATCTAATTAAAATAAAGGTGACCCTTCTTTGTTCAGTTTTTGGTAGCAAGTAGCAAGCCAAATTCCAATGCAAGATGAAATGTATGGGGGAAAAAATTCAAATTTAAAAAAAAAAAAGAAAAATGATGAAGACCAAGTTAACCAAAATGGAAAATTGATGAGACCTAAGTTACATTCCCTTAGTACTCACTCACCTTCTTGTTTCAAGAATTGTGCTACACCAAGAGTGGGAAGGAGGAGACTATATTATGCACAAAAAATAAAACGCAAAGGCTTAATATAATACTAAAATTGGCCAAAAACAGAGGCCTTTCAACAAGTTGGGCAAGATGAATTCAAATTGCATGGCAAATACATAACACCTTTACAATTGTAACAAGGGCTGTGTCACACTGTGGCCTTGCTAGTTACATTAAAAAGTATCTTAAGGCAAAACAAGAATTATGGAAACTCAAATATTTCACCATATGAAATATAATCTTCAAAAAATCCTCTAAAAGAAACCCAAAATCCTTCAAGATAATTTATAACTCTGTAACTCATCTTAAGGTTCAACACAAGCCAAAATATCATCTTTCAAAAATACTCATATAAAAAATAGACCTATTATTATTATTATTATTACCTAGGGGCCTATAAAAATTCCTTAAGCTACTATACTCTATAATGAATCTAAACACAATATCCTTGCCTTGGTAGGCAAGGCCAATAGAGTTGGGGAGAAAGAGAGGAATAAGAACATGGGCCAGGATATATCCCCTAAATGACAAATTATGTTTGATTGTTGATGCATAACCTATGTCCAATTCCTTGCCAAAGCTCAAAGTTGTTTGGCTTTGGCATTGGATTTTCTATTTCCTTTGTGTTTTGAAAATGGATCAACAACCCTTCCTCACCTCAATCTTCTTTGTGTCAACAAGTGATTTTGTCTTCTTAAGGTGCATTCACACTAGGTGTTAGGGACTCTAAGGTTAAGTCCCCTACCACCATGTTAGCCATTTAGGACTTAAACCTAGTTGCCACGAAAGTGTTATGTTAAGCTAACATTCATTTAACATTGAGCTATGGCCCATTTAACATTGGGTGCCACCTGGGATGCCATCTGGATTTTCATTGAACACTGACTTAACATCAAGTGTGAATGCACCATTAGTGATCTCAATACCTATTTTATAGTTCTATTATTTAGTAGTTCTAAACTTCTTTCTTTCTTTCTTTTCAAAAATGAGTCACTTCGATTGGCCCATCACAAATCAAATTATAGAACTTTGAATTCTCCCCCAACTAAAAGTTTATGCTCTCAAAATAAAAACATAGGAGTGCTTCCCTTTAGCCTACCTAGTAGGATACAAAAATTCAACTTGGGTGAAAATTATGAGATAAAACGTGGTGCTATTGAGAATTCCTTGGGAATTGGGGAACATGGTGTAACCATTAAATATTCAATTGAAACTTGGTGGGAACATCAAAATCCCAAAATTCCAACAATTTATGTATTCCAATATTCATCAATTTATGCTATGGTTGACATTTGCTTTGTTTTCAAACTTTAGTTTTTAGTTTGAGGTTACAAGGCAAACCCATCCTTGGATGGTATGACTAATAATGATTTTAACCCATGCAACATTAGGATAACAAAAGATTCACTTAAAGAAAGTTCAAATTTTGTCTCAAAAGATTATTCAAGTCATGAGAAATTTGACATTTCAATTGGATTTACAATTTTTTTTTGGATATTCCAAATGAATGGTCAAAGAAAGTTTTTTAAAAAAAGAAAGTATCATTTGATGTTCATTTGTTTAGGAATACAAAAAAGAACATGTAATTTCGTTTTTTAATTTTGATTTTTAAGAAGGTTTCAAATATTCCTTTTTTTTCTTTGTTTAACAAGTCAGGGCAACCTGTGGCTACGCCATTTTAGCCACCCGTGGCACCTCGCCCGGCCCCCCGCAGCGGTTGCCCTGGCCTGTTTTTTCAAAGAATAGGAAGCAGGCGGCTCTTAGGGTCTGAAGCACCATGGGTAAAAGAGTGCATGTGTATAGGGTCTAGGTCAAGGCCCCAGAGAAATAATTTAAATTTTAAAATTAATTTAAAAAAAAAATTTAGTGTTGGTGAGTAAAAGAGTGCATCCTCGTTTCAGGACCCTAACGACGGGTTTTCTTTCTGAGGACCTCGTTTCAGGTCCCCAACAACGGGTTTTCTTTCTGGGAACCTCGTTTCAGGTCCATCTCGAGGTCTGGATCGGGTACTAAAAATCTCGATTCAGGTCCTTTATCGAGGATTCTGGCCACCTCGGTTCAGGTCCTCGAAGCTGTCAGTTGGGTAATAACTGTCACAGAGATCGAAATTCCCAAATCAAGAAATTCCTCAATTTATCCCCCACCCCACAACCCCCCCCACTCCACACCCCCACCCAACCACCACCCCACCACCCCAACAACCACCCCAAC
>Ga0116231_10001867_pt1 | contig 43779 bp, 37 predicted proteins | sample S1TSphgellanicum_2_FD_89695 | JGI IMG/M metagenome (GOLD analysis project Ga0116231, IMG submission 89695) | Host-associated microbial communities from peat moss isolated from Minnesota, USA - S1T2_Fd - Sphagnum magellanicum MG | ecosystem: Host-associated > Plants > Peat moss > Unclassified... | reverse complement strand
TAGACCATAAAGGCCAGCACCTCCGTTGCCATAATCCCGTGCCGTCCTCCTCAAGTGGTGAGCTTCCATGATCAAACCAACGCAGCCGCCATGCATTATCTTAGTGATGAGAAGTAATGCGCCACCAACCAAGTGATGGTGCAAACAAAATCAGGATCAGAATCAGAATAGTAACGTTGTTCGGTCACCCGATGTTCGATTACACAAGTACCTGTGGTAATATTATTTCACCCATTGTTACAGTGAATTGGATGGATTTGTGGAAGGTCTCTGCAGTCTGCAACTTAAATTAGCCAGTAGGGTTTTATTTATGAACGAACTTGTTGCTTGTCGTTAGTATTCTTTTTTTTAATAATTTGAGCATTTACAATGCAATCCCTATGTTAAATTTGTCAATGGTGGAACATAACTAAATGTTGCTAATTTTTGTTTCAGCGTGTCTTTTTTTATGATGTTCTTTGTTTTGTGAAAGTTGCTTTCTAGCACCCTTCATGATGATAGTGATGATGGTCTAGATATTTTGTTGTGTGTTGTTCTTTAATAACACTCCTTTTTGGTACCCCAATCATGAATGGCCCTTAGAGCTACTAGACATGTCTTTCCAAAAGGTTAAATTTCAAGTTTCGTAGAAGAGTTCATGGCGAATCAATAAGGAGCTTTCTAGAAATAAACTTCAACATGGGTTAGTTGTTCCTACACACTAGCCATGGGAGTCTTTTAGATTACTTCCAAAAAATCTTTAGCACAACTTAAGTTCTATAAAAAAACAGGTTTGGATTATTTTGAAGACTAATAATTGTTTAAAAAACATGAATTATTCTACATGTTGGAATTTGTTGGGGATGGATGTTATTAAAGAATCTTGTTTTTGCAAGTGTTGAACCATTACACCAAAACATGGCAAATATGACTACACCCATGACTATGTTTGTAATCATAAATACCATTCATGATTACATGATTATGTAGTCCATATGGACACATCGTTTATCCATTAGTCATAATTTTGTCCTAGTCATAAATCCCATGGAATATATTATATATTTATAAATTGAAATATATTTATAAATGGCCATTTAGTAGGTAGGTAGGAATAGGTAGGTTGGTATGTAGGTAGGCCTAAGTAGGTAAGTAAGTAGGATCCTATTTATTTTTTGGTGACAAGGTTTTTTATTGGCCCATCACAAGTAATATTTGCATTTTGAATGTATGTAGTGCATGTATTGTGTTTAGATTAATATTTTTTCACCTACTTATATAGTTTATAAAATTGAACTTGTTGACAAAGAATATTGGATAAATTTACAACATTATCCCACGTCATCTTTTGTCACATACAAAAGTATCCAACTTTGACTATTATTATATTTTTCATATTTTGTCCAAATGAAAAATATATATTAAAGATTTTTCCAAATCCATAGGTCTATAAAAAAACATTAACCAAAATATCAGGTAATTTGACTGAAAATGCATTTGAATCTTCACTATTTCATACATTTGAACAACAATGATACTTTGAAAAAAAAAAACATTGTCATAAAACAATTTGTAAATAACAATTTATATGATTATAAACATATTTTAAATTAACATGGTGTATATATATGTATGTATGTATGTATAATATTTCCCCACATTTTAAAAATATGCCAAATCGATAAAAATGGTATAAATGTTGTGTTTTTTTTTAAATTATGAAAAATATTTTCAAATAAAATATATAATCTATGAAACATATAATATTATTTTCAACATTTTAAAATATTATGAAAATTATGAAAATTATTTAAATGACATATTTTATTTCAAATTTTATTTTGAATAATATTTTTTTCTTTTTTTAATTTTCTTTTCAATTCATTAAATTTTATTTAATATAAATATTTAATATTCCAATTTTTATGACCAAATACTTTGATAAAATTTTTTTTTTTGTTACCAATCACATGGAAACATGAATAACAATGCCATTTTGGGGCATGTGGATTTCTTTTAAAATTCATTGGATATCACTAATAAAAGTATCATTAATTAATATCAAAAAATTCAAATAAGATATTCATTTAAATAAACCTTTGAATATGAATCTCAACTTAAATGTGTTAATTATATTCTAAGCATCAATTTTTTATTTAATTTTATGGTTTCAATAACTTTGACAAATTGTTTTCCATTCTTTGAGAATTTTTTTAATGAAAAAAAATTCGCTCAAATTTTTTAGCCACTATTTAAAAAATTAACATTAAATAATTTGTGACTTTAAGGGGGAAAAATTAGAAAGTATAAGGTATTAACTATTTATTTGTGCACTAATTATGTGTTTAATCATCTACAAGCTTATAATATGCGTACTAGGTACGTATTTTTACCTTCTAATTCTTTTCCCTTTTAATTCATAAGTTTTTAATGTTTCAAATTGTATATTATTAAATAATTATATGGTGTTCGTGAAGAAGAGTTTTAATCACATAATCCTATCCATAAAAACTTTTAGTCATATAATCATATCCATGGTTACAAAAATACAACTAGGCACAAAAACATGGCATATATGACTATATGACTAGAAAATGGTCACCAGTCATATTTGTCCTAGTCATAAATATCAAGTTTTGGCATAATGAACACACAACTTGTCTCGAAAAGTCTAGTCTCATATTTTTATATGAGCTTGTGAAATTTTGTGCACATCTCAAAATAGATGGGTTATTTGGGACATGCCACCTTTTATGTTAAATTGCAAGTGGATAGAAACTAAAAATTTATGGAGCTTGGCATCTAGTCTCTTGCAACTACCAAGCCTATAGAATGGGCCTCCTTGATGTTGGAAAACATGTCTATGTTTGTTTTAAAACTAGTAATTTTCAATTGTTGTACATACTTATTTTGTTGCATGTTATTTGCCTACAATGAAGCTTTGGACAAACCTTAGGAGGCATTCAAATTTTAAAGTAGGCCAAGAAAGGACACCAAATCTTACCATGTAACATTGCCTCACATATATATTTATTGATGAAAGCCGAAAATGTTTTTTTGAGTGTTTTTTGTAGTTCATGGAAAAGGTGAAAAATTTGAAGTTGCACAACCATGATGATTTTTTGGCAGTAATACAAAAGTGAAGGATACATGTACTAGTACTATGGAAAGTGTGGAAAATAATGAAGAGAATGAGAATTCACAAGTTCTAGAGGACCAACTTGAGCGATTTACAAAGGTCGTGGTTTTGGATGACGCAGAGAATTGCAGCACAAGTCATGCAAGAGATGGGGTACATCCTTTTCCATTTGCCTTGTGTTTTTTAAGTTGGTTACCCAATTTTCTAATGCCAGTAATCAACTTTTATACAACTTTATATGTCTTGATTCATATGAAAATTGCACACATCAAGTGAACAATCAACTATGCCTTGAAATATTAGTAATTAGAATGGTTGTACCCATTGAATTTATGTGGTGGATCTATGCAAGTAATCTTTTTTTTTTTGGGGTGCAAAAATCCATTTCAAATGATTGATGGGAAGACATTCGGTACAGCCAAGATGGCAAAACAACTACAAAAGATGTATGAGGAGGTGAAAAGGATTATAGATAATGGGGATGTAGAAGGTGCACATGAAATCATTGAGGTTAACTTTGATGCCCTCAAGGAGTAATTGGAGTTGGGTGTAAAAGGCATTGAGCATGCAGCCATGCTTGATATTATGGCCTAGCTCCAGCTAACCTTAGGTGATTTTGAAGAAGTGGAACATCTCCTTCTTAAGGTTTCTTTCTTACTCCTAGTTATTTCATGTTGTGTTGTTTTGGGTTGCAATGTTAGCATGGGTATCTTCATTGATTCGTCATTTGTTTTCTTGTACATGGATTATAATAAGACAAAAGTGTTAACAACTAAAATTGACGTGTTGCATTTTGGGGCATGCACATGAAAAATTTGCTAGAAAAAGTTGGAACTAGATCTCCTTAGCTATTGGTGGACAATATATTGGGACACATGGACAACATGTACACAACCATGGGCAAACCTGCTGAAGAAGCCCTTCCCTTGAAACAAAAGAATCTCAAGATTCAAGATGATGCATTTAGTAAATGGACTTGCAACATTGCTTATGTACTAAGATATTTGTTTTGAAGAAAATTACTCATTCCTTGTCTAATATATGTAGTCCATCTATATATATTATACTTTCATCGATATATATATATATATATATGGACTTTCATCTTGCATTACCTTATAGTACCAAGTTAGGTGTAATTATTTTATCACCTACCGCGATGTTTTAGGCTTAAACAACACTCAATCTTGCTTCAAGGAAAGACCACTTAACAACAAGTAGGCTATGTGAACATGTAAAGAAGATAGTCCTCTAGTAGTGGAGTTGCTACTAAAAGTTGCAAGCATTTATAGTGAATTGGATGATAATGAGAAGGCCATTGAATTTTAGAATTGTCCTATAACCACCATACAAAGTACATTAAGCCCTAAGCATGAGAGTTTGGTAGTGCCACTTAAGAATATGGTGTATTTGGTTTTAAAGGAAGGAAGGTTCGAAGAGTCAAAGCTTGCAATGCTTAGGTTTTGCAACACCATTCCTTTCTTCTACAATTTTTCTATCATTTATTAAGTTTGTAAGGGCTCAATTGTTAATTAAAAGAATCATCTTGCTCCACATCCAAGACATGATGAAGGTTCCTTGTATATTTGATGTAGTAGTAGACAATAAAATAAATCTCAAAAGTGTTATCCAACTTTAAACTTTGCAAAGTCTTATAAAGGATTCCAATAATAGAGTTTCTTCAGATTTTGGGAATGTGTAGAATCTTTTAGTGAAAGCCATGGAGAATGAATATCATATTACAATTACTAAATGGGTTAAGTTCAAAAGTTTGCATTTGTGCATGCATAGCATTGGGCAATTTGGAGAGGGAAGTGAGTGCACATGATCGAAGAGTAGGGAAGCCACATCTATGCTTGCCAAAATAAAAGCTACAAAAGGTCAATTGTCAACTCTCACAAATTCCTATGGCTCATTAGTTGTCACTTGTATAAGGTGAATACAACATGCTTGTAATAGTGGTTCATGTTCATTAGTCCTATTAGAGGGATTTACTCATAATAACTATGGATTTATCTAGGTCATTAGCTAATTATTGGTTGTATATTTTTAACATTACAAGGAAACAAACACATTCAAAGCTAGAGACATTCGACAAAGACAACACACATGAAAAAATAGATATATATGACAGTAAACATACTTATAAAAACATGAAAACAGAGACTTGGACAAGTTTTAACCCACAAAAGTATGAATGAATTGAAAACAAAGGATGGTTTAGAGTTTAGAAACTTGAACGACCATCTTCCACCCTAAAATTATTCACATGTCCCATCCATACACTTTTGATCCCAACGTTTCTGAAACCCTATAATGAAAGCACAATTGATCGAAACTAAAATTGCAAAGGTTTTAAAATGTCCAACAATGTGGCACAATTTGAAGAACTAAAGAAATATGTACCTTAGGAATTCAAGAGCATTGCAACAAAACAGCTGGGAAAAAAATAATTGGACGTAACAAGTAAGCAAACATAGTATGCAATTTTTGGTATTGTTATAAAAAAAATTCCATAATTCATTTGTAACAAAAATCAATCATCTTTTGTGCTTGTGAGGTTTACACATAGGTGTGTGTCTTTCTCACCACTTTATTTATACCTTTCACCAAACATGAATTCAAAACTTTTTTTTGTCAATTTTGTTATGTCATCATTTCAATAAAAAATCCCAAGCTCTACAACATCTTCAAATCAATCTATATTATGTTAGCTACAAAAGTGAGATGCTTGTTCTTGAAATTTTTGTTGATGTTAGAGACGAGATTTCTAAACTATAAAAACAATTGTCCACAAACAACTTTCACCACCATTGCTAGTTGGATTCAAGATTTTTGAGCCTAGATTTAATCTTTTCAAAATTCTTGTTAAGACTTTTCATTTAATTCACGAACTCATTTGTTTGTTTATGAATCTTCATCATTTGTTCGATTAGTCTTTATTCTCATGCAGTGTTCTATTCATTCAGTTTTTTTTCAGGGTAGGGTTTTGTTGATTTAATTTTTGTTCCAGGGTAGTATTTTGAATTATGGTGATGTCCTGGTTCATTGCCATTGCATCGGTAGCGAAGGCTGCTCCAACACCCAAAAGCCATTTCAACTTCATGTAATATCTTTGGAATCCCTAAAACAAATGCGTCATCTTTCTTTTTGTAACCATAACAAACAAACAATAAAATTTCAAACAACACCAATACTTGGTACCTTAATTGTCATGAAATAGTTGTCAATGTACTCAAGAGTTTCAACAATTGAACAAACCACTGTGAATGATTTGAATAAAGTTCTTGCTACCATCTTGCTTCAAATAGTATCAATGCTTATTGTTATGAGTAAAAGATCTCACTTTATTTATAAATTGGCATGAGGATAATGGTAGGTTTTTGTTTTAAAATAAAACTGTGAATGTTTGTTTACAACCAATGTCTGTGCGTTCAAAACCCACCAATACTTCAAAACACTATGAATTCAAAATATAAATTGATTTAAAACTTGCCATAATTGGGTTTGAAACCCATTAGTAAAACAACTACCTACTATTCCCATTTGGTTCTCCTCACATTCCACATTCCACTTGAATTTATGCACACAAATGACAATGTTTCTTTTGCACCAACCATGAGAAAACTTATAAAGGTTGCTAACATTGCTTTGAAGACCTTAAACCAATACAAGGAATTCCCATGTGGTTGGAGTCAATTTGATAGGTGAGGTCAATGGAGGGAATTCTAGAAAATCTAAAACAAAAAAAAAATATTGGAATAAAAAACAAAGCCACAAAAGCCTAATGGAAGTTGTACCTTGTAAAATTTATAAAACTTTGTTTTGAGGTCTTATATTATTCTAATTATTTTTGGACAATTATGTACATGGTAGTCCTTCCATGTATGTGCAAAAAGTATTAACACAAGTTTCAAAATGTGTATAAACACCAAAAATCAACTAAAGATGGTAAAAAAGGAAAATGTTTACCATTCCAATAAGCAATTTTGTATCCCCACAATCCATCATTGCAGTTGTAACTCTTATTGCATTCATATGGTCATTTCAAAAGACTTTCAATGGAAAAATGAAGGTATGGTTAAAGCTTTCAAACAAAAATCATCTTTTAAAACTTTATTCAAAGGAAAAAAATGTTTTTTTACCTTTTTGTCATTCAAAATTTTCACAATTTCATGTCTTGAAAGCAATTCCATTGATGCTCAATTTGTAACCATGCATTGGAAACCTTGAACAAAGTGCAACAATCATATTGAATGGGATCCTAGAAAACTATTAAGGCCAAGAAAAAAAATGGACATTTTCCAAGGGCCTTGAAGATCCTTGGAAAAATCTAATGAATGCAATTTGATTGTTGTTCCATGTTTTTAATTAGCTAGATAGTTTGATTAGTCTAGGTGGGTTGCTATTAATGGTCTCCCAACTATTTGTCATCCTAATTTTAGTTTTATGGGTTGGGTTGGAAAAAATTAAATAACTAAAACTTGAATGTAAGAATTATTTTTGTGAGTCACATATTGAACACCATTGGAGATACTCTAAAGAGCTTCATTGTTCTAAAGGCCTTTTCCCCTATACATCTCTAAAAGAATTCAAAGGTAGGAAAATCATGCTACTGTGCCACAAAGGTTGAAGCAAACTCCCAAAAACCATCTTTTATAAAAAATAAAATAACATTTTATTATTTATAGTAAAATATCACAAAAAATTTATGTTAAATTTTATTAAATTAACTATTTATCACTAATTAATTTGATTAATAAAATATGACTATAATTTAAATATATTATATATTATTTAAAAATTTGATTACAACCATAATTAAATTGAACACCAAAAAATCATCTAAATTTTTTATTTAATATTTTAATAAAAAATAATTGTAATTAATCTTATATTAATTTATTTGTAATTTTTGAAACATAACATTCACTAGGATGTTTTATGTTACTATATGTACATTTGACAATTTGTTTTGCTTGATTCCATCATGTGTTAATGATGAAAAATATGGGTCACATATTAATGCCCCACACCTTTGGTGAATATTTGAGAAATAATTATCCAAAAAATGATAACAATGTGAAACATGTTATTACTATCTTTTTAATATACAACATTGCATACATATGTCATTTTCATTTTGTGATGATGTGTATTGCATGCCACAATCTTCTACCCTTTGCAATAATATATTTTTTGTAACTCAATCTACAGTTATCCATGACTATAAATTATTGTTTTCATGTTCATCATCAAACATTTAATGAAACCTTGAACGATGAACCTTGTTCATTAAAAATGGTCATGAATGTTTTCACTAGTTTAAGATAAATTGTTTTCCCCCATGAACACATTTCAAAACTCCAATGTGGCATGTTCCTTTCCTTCAATTGAATATATCGGTAGGAATTTAGTAGCACAAATGATTGAATGAAAGAAGCAATATTGAATAGAAGACTACTTAATTGGTAGAGTTGCAATTAGGAGTGTGGTTGAACAAATGAAACAATACTTAACAAGATTGGATGGAAAACTACAAAATTGGTAGCCCGAGTTATAGTATAATTTTAAAATAATTGAATGAAGCAATACATCATAGGATTACATATAAGCTTACAAAATTGATAGATTAGACAATATTATTCATTGAATGAAGCAATATATGACAACATGAAGATGTAATTGATTGAATAAAATAATACATGATTGGATCACATGAAAGCTTACATAAATGATAACTTAATTGACAATGTGATTAATTGGATGAAGCAATACATGGCAAAGTGAGGATGTGATTGTTTGAATAAAAGAACATGTGATATGATTTGGATTGTGACTACATTTAAATGAAACAATATGTATCAAGAATGTGCATGGTTGCATGGTATTGTGTTTGTTTTTAGTTTATTTTAATTACTCTCACATCGTGGATTATATTAGCCTTAGTCCCAATGCATCACAAACAACTTTCGTAAAATTCACCTCAAATGACATCAACAAACTTAAAAAATTATCAAATTGCCACATTAAAATGATGTCAAATTACAATTTGAACATCAACTTTCAAATGTTTAATGCACATTTTTTCAACAAACCAAATCAACTAAAATTTATAATTTTTTTTTGAAGAATAAATGTTCCAAGAATGTTTTGGTTCTAAAACTTCTAATCGACAAAATAAATTTAATAGTTATAGGAAGATTTTTCTTGATTCAATTTTGGTGTTAAAAACATTAATTTCCAACTTTAAAATAACTTTGGGCAATAAACATCAAAATCTTTGAACGAATGATTTTTTTTGTGATATTTTTTATTTTTTGAGAAAAAACATTCAATGTAAAAATGTGTTTTATCAGAAAAAATTAGTTGCTTCGACAAAATTAAGATTTTTAATCAAGGGAAAACATTGGTACGAACACATCAAGAAACAAAATATTTTTGGGAAAAATTTAAAATTTGTGAAAAAAAATTGTCACAAAAATAAGATGGACAGATGGGTAATTGAAAATTTTCTTTCCTCTAAGCTACTTACCATTATGAAGGGATGGGAAATTGCAATTTTCCCTTCATTTAAGTTTAATTTGTCGATGTGGATGGATAGGTAACTGAAATTCTTTGATTTGAATTTTCGTTCAAGTTCTTGTATTACCATCTAAGAAGCTCTTCCAACAACCAAAGGAATTTTTTGGGAATGTGTAATGAACTTTTGGGCAAGGATTGCATTTTGCAAATTAACGCCCCTACTTGATGGGCCAATACAATGAGAACTTATGATGAAATTTCCCACCAAACAGGCCATTCATCCATAATGATGACTAGAAAAACAACTTGTTCATGACACTGAGAAATTGCTTGGCAACATGGCATTACACCATAGACATTGGACTCTACCCTTGGTTCAAATGTTATTCCAAGGTTGTGCCAAGGTTGATCTATGTGATCAACAAAACAACTCTAGATGCTTGCAGTTTTGGAATCCTTCAATAACTGTGGCCTATATTTTGGCCCAAGAGTAAACTCATTACTCAACTAATTCATTTTGAAATATAAATTAGAATTTATATTGATTTCTAATGAGAAAATTGCTCAATATTCAACAACTCTTGTACCATAGCTTTGAACATTATGAAACCACCTTGTTGCACCTCTATTCATTGAAGGATTTCCAATGGTACCAAGGGAAAAATGAAGGGCATCATAGATTGGGAGATTTAAATGTGACAAACAAAACAAACACATTTGTTTGTAGATAGTTGTGACCTCTGTGGTGTGTCTAAGGGCACAAGTGTAAGCTCTAAAAATTTTAATTTTGATTTTTGGAAATTTTATTGAATTTTCATTTACAAAAAAAATTAGATAAAATTCATTATCTTTTGGATGAAATCACCTTCATTGAATGTTATTCATTAACAGCTTTCAAACAATACCAAGATTGCACAGCAGTTTCCCTACATTTTCTAGTTTGTATTTAATTGAATTTTCAGAAAACAATACTCATCAAGGGCTTTCCAATGGTATAAAGTGCGCAAGTGGAGAGGGGTTCTAGTTTGGGAAATCTCAACATGGAAAAACCAAAGCAAATATGCTACATTTCTTAATAGAAAGGTCTTTTTGACATGACATTAATGCTGTGCATTTTAATATGGCACTCACCATGACCAAGCTAAGTACTCATTAAAAAAAATCCAAGAAAAAACTTGATTCTTCAACTAAGTATAATACCATAAAGCCTTGCAATTTTGAGAATTTGAATTGAATAGACAAACTTTGAAAATAACCAGTGGCTTCAAAGGAAGCCAACCTAATCCTAGTGCTGGAACTCACCAATTAGTTCATAAATGAATTTCATAGTTAGCCCCCACTACCCACTATCATTCCCATCACCCTTGCTGGGGGGATCCTGTGTGTGAATAGGGTTCACTATAGCCCAATGCATGCACATATTTGATTGGAAAACCATGCACATATGTGAAACTTCTTGGAAACCATATGACAATTCTCAGGAAACCCCATACAACTCAAAAAAATATTTTAAAATTAAAACTTTCATTGCCATTTGAAATTCTCCAAAAATATTTTTTTGACTTATTAGGTGTTTAGGGTGAATCCAAAGTTTATAATAAATTTTGGAATCAAGAATGAGTCACGATATGTTAGATAACAAATTCAAAAATTCAAGCAACATTTGACCACATAAAAAATTGTTGAAGCCAATTTTGTTTACTCTACCATGTTGATTCAACATTTTCCTTTCTCATGGGTTGCACTAACATTGTTTAATTGTGTCTCTGTAAAATGCTACACAACATAAAATGCTTAACCATCAAACCAATGTAAAATTTGCAACTACAATTTTGGTTCGGATGAGCCAAATTGGCAACACTAACCATGCAAGCATTTCAATTGCTTTAGTTGCTACCATTTGGAACCACCATCACAAGCTTGCCATCCTGGTAAGGAATTGGAGCAACCGATGGCTAAGACTTTTGGTCTATCTATACTTGAATTTTTTCAATATCCACAACTTTATATTTTTCGCATCTTTCTTTTAAATTTAAGTAATGTTAAGCAAATTTTGAATTGAAAGAGCCAAAACATGATTTGAACTTATCATAAGAATGAACATGAAAACAAAATAGTGAATTTACTGTCATGAAAGAGAAGCCGAATGATGATTCAAAGGTATCTGAAAGATAAACGCAGGGATAACGAGTCCATCTAGGAGCAAAGCATGCAAAGGAGGATCATCAAAGCATTTGAATCCAACATGTTGACCTCATTTGAATGTTAAAGTAGGTATGCAAACATTAACTATGATAAGCAAAATGAAAGCCCTTGAAGAAAAGTTTCTGCGCCATTGTGGTTGTGCATACTTGATGCTTTGAGATCAAGGACAAATTGTTTGGAAAGAAAGTCCAATAAAGTTTTGATCTCACTTTTCTTCATGGGATAAATCCCAAGGGCTGATTAAAATTGAGTTTTTTCCGCAATTTGGAGTAAATCCTCTATCATTAATTTCAAAGAAAATATTTGATAAAAGTGAGGCTAAAGCATGTTGAAACCAAAAAGGAGGCAAAGAACATTAGTGGGTGTTGTCTTCTTCCCTGAAACTTTGGATAAATAGAGTCTCAATTGTAACATTATAAAGAAAATTTGAGAAGAAACTGAATACCATATTTCTTTACAAGATGAATCCCAAGAACCGACGAAAATTCAAAATTTACATGACTTGGGAGTAAATCCTCTTCCACTGTTACTTCAACATTATGCACATATATATGCAAATTGTAAGCTTTTGTACAAATGCATGCTTACTTTTCAACTTCCAAACATTAAAATGGTAAACACACTTTTAACATTATTGCATAATTCTATCCTATACAGTGTTGAATCCATGGAACAGGTGATAATTAAGACAACAATGTATGTCTAACTAGTCATTACTTTAATTGATATACCCATCTGCTCATTACTGCAAGAAATTTACATGCATATTAAAAAAGATCATGCATTTCATAAGTTTCTCTAAGTAACTAATTTGATACAAAATTGAAACAAGGCCTGATTTTGCAAAACATAAAACTCAACTCTCTTGAGTAGTGTTTGTGCACACATACTACTGAAACGATCCTCAGGCAAATTCTGTTACAGAATTGTTGTAGTACTAATACTGCCATATTTCTTGAGGATACATTTTTGACCTAGCACTAGTTGCTCTTTCTGTCTTTTGGAATCTATCTCTTCCATTCTATCTCTTCATGTCTAAAGACCAGTTGGTTAGGGCACTATAAAAAATTCCTCCACTAATTTCACCTAATTCCAGAAGTAATAATTTATACTGAAAAAAATTGCAGCTCATCTGTACTTAGTCCTCCTACCCCTGATTTTTTATTTACACAAAGATGGGTGAGACCTTGAAATCACACTCCTATAGACACTGGTCCCTGGCTAGCATCCACCCTTCTGAAACCCCAGACCAAAAAAATGGGAGAAGGAAGGCATAACAATAACAGACCTACAACTAACAAGCAGCTGGTGACATGATGCTCTGTTTCTGATAGGAAACTAAGAGGAGACATGCTGGAATGTGCAGAATTAGCTTGAGAAACAAACTTCAAATGGAAGCACATTTTCACAGTAGTGCGGTAGTGTTTGAGGTTGTTCACCTGAGAAATTTTGCCACAAAAGCTAGTATTTGAGATCCTCCTTAGAAACTCTCCCCCATCTTGATCAGATGTTAAAACTTTGGTAACAAGAGGTTGTCTATTATGTCAAAATTATTAGCAGTCCATCATCATCTTGCTTGAACATATTCAGGAATAGAGAGTCCAGGTTGTCGCCGTAAGTCAAATCCAGGCAATGGTTTAACTTCTTGCTTTTTTGTAAGAAATGTTGACCCCTTTGTGATTGGTGATTGGGGGGGCTGATATGATGAAACTGCTTCCCAAGCACGGTCAACAGGTGGCAAGATAAATGCCTCAGCTTTCAAAGCCAACAGGAAGTCAGGTAATTGTGGGGTTGCAACTGGAGTCCTGACAGTTCACACACACTCTCAAAGCATAAGATAAGATAGTACACCAGTAATTGAACTTTTGAGTCATAGCACATTGACCTAGTCATGACATCATGGACGTGCAATCAGACCACATTAGTGATTTGCTGCAGTCTTACACCTTTGTTCAAAGAAGACTATTTTTCAAGGCTTCCTTTTGCTAGGTGCAGCAAACAATTCTTTAATGAGGGACCTCCGATTGTCAAATGCACAAGATGGGTAGGTTGAGTTGGATTACTTGTCTCGGGAGCCATTGCCATATAAGCGGATTTTTTTTAGTGTATCTTTTGGGATTTTCTCAGAAAGATACTTCATTGCACCTCCTGGTGGTGGCATTCTGCACATATATGAAGCAGTTAAATTTTTTAATCAATCACGATAACTATTGAAGCTGAGCTCACAATATCTCTTGGAGACATCAAATCTGGAGAGGACAGTTTTCTATGAGTACAATTGAATCTTATTTTGAAAGAAGCCACATGAAGAAGGAATCTCAGGTGCATGGCCAAGCTAACTGGTACAAAATGGGACAAAATTCTGATGCAAGTAATGTGTGATGGTGGTGTATGATCACACAGACTAGCTAAAGTGATCTGCTTTGAATGATGCAACACTTCCAAAGCTAGAAAAATCCTATGGTGATCCAGAACATGAACTACTCAAGGAGAAGTTATCCTAATGGCTAAATAGAACACAAGTGGCACAAATTGACCACCATGTGATCAATAATGGTCAGACATGTGGGTGGGCAAATGATTCACCGGAAATAACTGTAGAGCAAAAACAGACATTCTCAATCAACTACATGACAGAGTGTGGAAAACAGACCTTGTGATTGGTGCAGTATTAATGAAGGCTGTTCTTGCTCTTTGACCCTCCTTTAGAAAGGCATGAGCAGCTTGAAGGCAAGCAAGCCCTTGCGCATGTGAATCATCTTCAGGATTCTCATCTAGGATCATTCCATGGTAGTAATATGCTGCTGCCTGTCCCAGAACAACAGCTATGTCACTTTCCACTTTCTGCTTATCATTCCTAGGAGCAAATACCAAGCAGCAAATTCAAGTTGAGACCACCAAAATTCACCAAAATTTCTGGTATCCTAGAAACTCCAGCATCATACTAAAACATGAACAAAATGCAATTGACGTGATGTCAACTTCCAGAGAAGTATATCTCAGAGAAATATTTTACATTGTATACCTGAGCCTCTAGGAGTTTCCATTTAACAAATAACTTGTGTTTTGGTCCCCATCCATGCTCCAGTGCCACACTTGAAGCACATTCATATGCCTGAAATCAGGGTGATATTCAACTCAAGAGCAGTAAGCACAATGAAGTTCATCTGATGCTTTGTGGTCCAGAGTTAAATTCCTCAAAATCTAAAGTATTGCATCTGCTTTCTCTAAAAAGGATCCTATTCCAAGCAAATATAGCTCTGCTGCTCTACCATTAGCTTTCACAGGTCAACAGGCTCAGACTGATAACCTGCCAAATTAGACAGGGAACACTCTCTGTGTCCAATCTTTGAAGGAAGGTAAAAGACTATAGCAGAAACCAGATGGGAACTGCTATTATGAAACAAAACACTGGTCCTGAGGATCATCGCACAGTTGACTACACCAGATAATCTGAAGTGCTTTGGAAGTTTGTGCCTCATGCATACAGAAAAAACAATACCTGTAACCAATATTTTACTTGTTCACATGCAAGCCTCCGTTTCACTGCAACTGATGCCTTCACATTTTCTATGGCCAAACCTAGCTGTATTTCCACACCCTGTTTCCCACAGCAACCATTACTGCCTGTGCAAACTTGAATTTGGACTACCCTTAGTAGTGTCTGACATGTCCCCTCACTGCACACATGGGAAAATCTTTTCTTAGTCTGGTTTCCCTTTCCTGATTAGGGTAAGATGTGGGGTTCCTGGATTTGTGTGATTGCCATCATCAACATGCATGTTGACTACCTAAAATGTAACACAGAATCATGAAAGAGAAAGAGGGAGAAAAAGGAACAAAGCATACTTGGCCCAAAGCTTGCTGCTCCAAAGCTCCAAGGACACCCTCACTTAAGTCCACTGGGAGTTTTGCCCTGGTGAATCCAACTTTGTACCCCAAATTAGAGGGATTCCAATACACATTCTTTCTAACTTGAGTTAGATAGCTGGTGCAATTGAAGAAGAGCAACATAGACTTAGTGTAGGTCAACATCTTTTAACACTTCGTAATGAGGACAACTTGGTGGCACAATCCCACCTGGCATGGACTAGGAAGCCCTAGACTTGCACATCCAATTGAAAAGTCCACTAGAGATTCCAGTCATAACTGGGAAAAACAGCTAGCATGCACCTAAAGGGCATTGTTGTGGCAAAATAGCAAGGTGGTCAAGAAAAGGGTCCTGTTAGCTTGATGCTTCCCACATGTGCTATCAGTGAGTGAAGAAAAGTGCCACAACTGCTCATCTATTACAATGCTAGTTGCATAAGACTGGAATTGCACATCTATTACTTGTAAAAAACTCAAGCCAGTTTTGGTTTCTAAATGATAGATGCTTACTTGACATCATTGGGTAAACGTGGTAGCACTGAACTTAAAGCACACTCCAAAAATTGGGATGCCTTCAGCAATATTTCAACAGCATTCTTCTTGTTTTCTGCAATACAATATGATGTCATTAACACAGAATTCATGTTTGGTACACAAGTTTGGAAAATTAAGAAACTCAATGTGCTTTCTGATCAATCATAAGACTCTTGTCACAGAGATGTCATAAAACAGAAACAGAAAAAACCTTTTCAGACAGACAAAAAAGCAGACACTCTTTGATTGCATGGAGCACATTGATCCAACATTGAACTTATATAGTTGTGATACAAGGGTAGTACACAAATGCCCAGTTTTGCCAGTCTTGCCCTCATCAGTTGATGATGCATACCTTCAGTAACTTTTGGGATGTAGCCATCAGCAGCAGCCTTAGGGGTGAGGCAAACATTAACTTCTTGAAATGCAAGAATGCCTAGCAGTTGCAGAACCGATAGAAGCTCATACAAGGCACTTGGCAAAGCTGTCTCCTGCTTCAGCAACCAGAATTCTGAACATTCATACGTTTCCTATTGTCATAGATATAAAAAACTCATGGAGTGCAAGATTTCCATCACATAGATAGAAAATCACGGTCCTTTCAAATGTTATCATCCTTCCTCCAGCCACAATGCAGGGAAATATCAGACCAAGAAATGAAAGAAACACTCCAAGTATGTGTAGGCCAGGAGAGAGAGTGTGTTTCACCTTTTTCTCGTCTTCCTCATTTGTCCATTCAAACTGAACAGCTGAGCTCACTTTCTCCTCTGAAAATGTAGCAGGTGTTTAGAGTTTCAGTGGTGTTTCTTATGCATAGATTACAGTTCTGAGAATCCATTTTCATAAAGAAAACTGAGGGTAGCATTCAGGAAGTGAAGAAGTTTAAGAAATCTATTAAGTACAGGCATATGAGCATCTCTGGAGGTGCTCAGTATGTGACACTGCAAAAATATTTCTCACATCCAAGTTTCATTACTTACCTTTTTCCAACCCCACCCATGAAACTAAAACTGGTACTGCAAATAGGTGGGAGACTACTAATAGCAAACCACTTGGACCAATCATTACAATCGGCCAATCAGAAACAGGGAGCATTCTCTGGCAGGTGTTCAGTGTTAGGCTTTGCTGTGCCTTTTACCAGCCTCAGCAAACTGTGCAAAAATACTGGGCCAAAACCATTTTGCTGAGCCAAACCAACATGTTTTGACTCATCTAATTTTGATTTGCAGGGTCACATACTGAGCACCAATGGAGTTGCTCTAAGGGTCAGCAAGTGAAGAAGCCAAAATGAGTTCTCTGACATGAGAAGAACATAGCCTGGTTTGCACTTATACAATACACAAATAAATGCATGGGAATTTGAAGTGGCAAACCTGTGAATGTTAAGCCCAGCAAGACAGGCAAGTAGTCTCCGAGAGCCTTTTCAAGGCTTGAGCTATTTACAGCACCTGCAACACAACAAGCGACAAATCGTGTGTTCCTGTTGAGGTATTATCTTATGAAAATCAGCAACGGAAACGTTCCCTCCTTTCCCCCACTATCTTGTGAAAGATGATCATCACACAGACTGGGAAATCGACAAGACCTTGATGCGATTTTCTTTTCTTTGCTTTCCCGGAGACAGCTTCTTCCTCGCCCCCGACGGCTTGTATCACGCCAGATCGAAGGGAGACAAGCCGGTTCAAAAGTGCACTAGGAATGTTGAAGCGCTGCAAGGCAACAGCGAGGTCGGTAGGCTTGGGAGTCCGGAAGCCAGGAATGAATACATGAGCATCTGCATTGTCCACAAGAAGAAGTTTTGTTTGCGCACTTGTCGACGGTACTGTGTCATCACCTTCCTTGAACTCCTCGGCTGACCACATACATCCCATGCCTCTTTCCTGCACCAAAATCCAATGCTTCCACGATCACGATCTAGTCTAATTACTTTCACAACAAAGCATCCCCTAGTATGAACATTATAATCAACAGGAGAAGACGAACAACAGCACTTTCAGATGCTCCGGGTGATGGTATCGCTTACAGTTAAAACAAGAGAACGTTCTTGTACTCCATCTGAACGTTCTTGTTCAGATGGACGACAAGAAACGTAAGGATCAACATGACAGTGATCCAAGAGAAAGCAAAAGCCAAGGAAGAGATGATTACCTTCAGCTTATCAGCTTAACGGAGCAGTCTTTAGTCTTCACCAAAAGCTCGATAGAAGCGAACAGCGACAACAAAGACTATGCGCTCAGATCCGAAAACAGCAGGTCCTTCACAGAACTCTCTTCTGAAAGCAATAAAACCTTGGAGCAATGGATGTACCAGCAATCCTTATAAGAAGGATAAAGGATCTTGTGCGCAACAATTAGTAGCTTAGCCAGAATGAGTGGGAACGGAAAGATAACCGCGTCGTAACAGTCGAACAGGAACTAAGACCGACGATACGTATTTTTTCTCGTGTGTCTGTGAACCGCGAGAGGAGCGAGTTGCCAAAGGGACGACACTAATAAAGCCTGATTTTGTTCCAAGGAAGAGGACCAAAACCTCTGCCAAGTATTCAAAGATCCAAGCATTGAGGTGACAAAAACAGCATCGAAACAACAAGAGATGAAACAGGTCCACCACAGCCACCTCCACCCTCCGGAACAAAGACAGAAAGAAAGAAAGCAAAACAAAAGCTTTCTTGTTCCGCAGCAAGTTTCAGAAGTGATGAGCAGCGAGAGCGGGGATTGTAAGGTGTCGACGAAACCAGAAAAAAAGAGGATCCAACAAACAAAAGGCAAATCTGAACTCCGACACCTCGCAAAAGATATGCGACAGAGATGAGGCCAAAAAAAAAACAAAACTCCGACAAAACAAACCGAAAATTGTGCCCCGAAAACTCAAAACAAAATTACAAAAATTCACAAAAATATTTGATAAGAGAGGGGATTGAAGGAGAATACTAAAAAGACGGTGCTATGTCGAATTTTGTGATTAGCATCGCAATCGCAAACCTGCAAATTCGAGCAACACAACAGGAGAAGCGGATTTTGCAACAGCACAAACAGCAGCAACAGGAACAACAACGAAAGGCCACCAAAAGAGACTCTCGGTTGCAAGCTGAGTTGGCGCCGTCCCATTGCGTGTTCCCAAGAATGGACCGGGACAAAGACAGGCCACGCGCCATCCATCTACAGCAGCTGGCTCATATAGATCTAGACACGTGTCATCAGCCCCTGGATTTCCGCCGTTGAGATGATTCACAATTCTGTGAGTTTTTTTTTATTGGGAAAAAAATCCCCTTTCTTTTTCTTTTTTTCTTTTTGTCTTTTTCCAGCCCCACTAGCCTACTGCCACTTAAGTAGCTAGGTATCTATGGAAGTAGCCAGACAGCTAGCTAGCTACACAATTCATAGGTACCTAGCTAGGTACTAGGTACACACATTCACATTCATAGGTAGGGTCCCACTAAGTGGGTAGTTACCCAGTCCAGTTAATGGATGAATGGCTTATTGGATTGATGGACTGTGTGGATGATTTATTTAATTTATTGAAAAGGGGTGACATGCACCAATGAGGAAAGGTGCAAACTTCTAAACTTCAAATTTTCCAAAACTTTCTCTTGGGGCCCCCACAGACCACACAGATGAAAGAAAATTAGGAGTATTGTACCTAGTAAGTACCTAGGGTCAGTTTCCACATGGACAAAAATGAATAATTTCTTTTTTCAAAAAAAATGTCATTCTTATAAATTTGAAAATTATTAATTATTCATGAAATTATTAATTATTCATCATAAGTTCATTATTAGGATGATTTTCAACACCTCAACTTCAATTAACCAAAGTTGGTGATATTCAAAATATGAAAGTAAGAAAATCATGTAAGTAAAATGCCATTTTACTCGTGTTGTTGCTCCGGAGATCATTTCAAGACTTTGATTAAAATAATTGTGACAAACCTAGTTTCCAAAGTTGATTTTTTTTGGGTTTTGATATCGAAATGTTTACTTATATAAAGATCATGCAACACTTTCGAGAGTGCAACTTTCTCAAGTAATAATAAGAGAATGTTGAACCACTCGTGGGCTTTTGATATTTTGCTTGATATTTTAGAACAGAACCGCGACAGACCCCACCAGCTCAGTGGCCAGCGTGAACCAGCAGCTACCAGCACACCATCCAACAGATGCTAATGGCTTTAGTTGTGGATGAACCTCAACTGAGTTGTTATATGGTAACCCATTGTGTAAGAAATAGCTCTTATAAGTAAGTAGGGAGGTAGGAAAAGAAGTGACTACTAGATAAGTGGATAGTTTGTACATAGTTAAGGCTATAATTTACTACCTACTAACAACTTGTGGGGTTGTTAGTAGGTAGGTAGTGAGAAAAGCAACTGGGCTAACTACCATGGTTAGCTACTAGGGAACTGGAACCCAACCAAAACCTCTTTCATAACCACTTACCATCCATCCTTCATGGACTGGTGAGTGATTGCTGGTTCGCTCTGCTCCACCTGAGTCTCCTTTGTGTGACTTGCTCAAGACACTGTTGAATATGCCATGGAATGGGCTTATTAGGGCCCATTCTAACTAGGAGAATGGGAAGTGGGGTTATAGATAGGGGTGAGCCACTGTTCCGGTAGGTGGAAACAGTCTCTTCTACTGGGTCCTATTCCAGAGCATAATATGCATCCGGTACCACGTAAAATTGCCTGAATTGGACACCAAAACCGGTTACGTGCTACGTAATGTAGGGCATGTTCCACCTAGGACACATGGACCATAGTGAGCCTGGAAGTCGGTGATGGAATTGAGAGACGCCATTCTGTCTAGTAGCAAGGGACTCCACAAGTGTTCTGTAACATCGGTTTATATCATAAGTGGGCCTGGCAAAACCAAAGTGGAACAAGCTGAACGACCACAGTCTGTCCCACTTAGGAAAACCCTGTAAAATGTTACCTGAATAAGACACCAACATGGGTAACATTTAGGTGGCAAATTAATTGTTTTTTTTTTTTTTTTTCCCTTTTTTTTCTTTTTTGTGAGACAAAATCATCTCCTACCCCAACTTTTAAATAACTGGGCAAAAATTGTCAAGTTTTTCAGTTCTTTCAGGAAAATTGCAAGTTCTTTAAGACTTTTGAAAAACTCAAGATTGAAAATTCTTTGGTTTTGATTTGTTTCAAAGAACCGGACTCTACAATTCTTCGATTTTGAAATACTTTAAAAAAATCAAAACTAATGGTTCTTTGAAAATTCAAATAACTGCACAACATTAGATGAACCTACAATTCTTCGATTTTGAAATACTTTGAAAAATCATTAGTACTAATGGTTCTTTGAAAATTCAAATAACCACACAACATTAGATGAACTGGTTTTTTTTTGGTGAAAGTGTTTAGACTCTTTAGATTGGAACTGATTTTTTTGGGTGTTTAGAGTGTGGACACTCTAGAGTAGGTAGATGTACAACATCTTATCTATTGGCAGGGCCAGCGTGTTTGTGATGCCTTGTTTTAAGTTAGAAGAGTCATTCTAGCAAAGGTTTTACCAAAGACAACAAGAAGTTGTCATGTTAACTCTGGAGAGAGGCTCTTTGGTTTGCCCACAAAGGAATGTTATGCAATTAACCGTGCTACAACTATCTCTTTGTAACTTACACGTGTTCATTTACACATCTTTTTATTTTCTTGAGGCCCTCTAAAGTTTGAGCTACATGGTCATGATACTTTATCTCACTTTTTTTTTTGGATATTAGGTAAATGGAAAATACAATCTCCAATTCTTTAGTGTGGAACCTACTAGAAAAGTGGACAATCTCCAATCCTTAGTGTGGAACCTACTAGAAAAGTGTACAATCTCCAATCCTTAGTGTGAAACCTACTAAAAAAAGTGTACAATCTCCAATCTTTAGTGTGAAACCTACTTGAAACTAAGCATTGTATATCCATACATTTAAAGTAACTACTTTCTACAAGAGCTCCTAACTTTTCAAAAGGTAAATACGCATTCTATTATGCTTAGTTGGCAACCTATGTATTTTCCTTTTTTTTTTCTTGTATACAAATCTTAGATCTCACAACAATGGATCCAAGATTTTTGTTTTGTGAGTGGTTGGGGTGGGATGGGGTGGATGGTCCAAATCCCAAAAAAACTAGTGTGACTAGTCGTAGGGTTAGTTATTAGCATTTGTTGTATTTGTATAGTTTGGCCTTCTATCCATCCTTGGAGAAATTTCATCTTGGATTTACATACATGTAGAAGTGTAGACCTCAAAGTTGAAAAGTGTGTAGTGTGTACTCACCCTCAAAAAAAAAAGGTTTAATATGGGTTAGATTGGGGAGATTTGCTTGTCCAACCACCCTATGTCAAATGTCTTTTATAAGAAATCTTACCTAAGAGTGAGACAAATGTAGGTATGGAAAATGAAGAATAAAAAGGAAAGGCTAATTTGGAAACATGCATACTTTACAACACCTTTCTTGATTATTTGTTTTATTCATTTGTCTTCAATATTTTCATCCTTCATGGATCCTCACATTTTTGTTTCTATTGTCAACCTTTATTGGGAGCACATGGGAACATCATTGGACCCTTGGAACGATGACACAACAAGTCATTTGGAAACATAATTTACAACATATGTTTGGAGTTTTGGTAACATAATTGAAAAAAACCATGTTGTGATTGGGGGAATAAATTTGAGGATCTAATTGATAATCATGGAAACACCATGGGAATATACCAAGATTTATATTGAACTTTGGGGACACATGTTAATATATCATTCACTTAAGATGGCAAGAATATAATTTTGGAATAAATCAACAAACATAAAAACATGATAATCATGCGACATTATTGAAAAATCTTTGGAAAATATCAATGACCATGACATGAGATGAGGAACTTTTGGAATGTCAACAATTGTAAACACCATGGTAGCAACCAACATGACCATTCACAATTGTAGTTCATCTACCACCCCATTTGAATGCCAATGACTTTGTAAACCTCATTAAAATATCATTTGGAAGAAGATTCAAATTGTGTTCATACTTACAATCTTATATGAACATTGAAATTGAAATCACCTTGGAGAAGCTCTTTCGGATATATAAGTAAAAAATATGGGAACATTGTTATGAGCTAAGTTGGGAACTTGCAAACTTATCATATGTTGGAAAAACCTTAGTGGAGGATTCACATCAACAATCTCAAAGTTGATAAATAACAAAGAGACCAAGCACAAAAATATTATGAATACCATTGGTAATGTCATCACAAAATTGCAATCCTTATAATATTCCAATTCAAAAAACTAAAAGAATGAACACATTTATGGTTAAGTTTGAGAAATAAAAAATATTCCTCAACAAAAGGAAACATCCCAATAGAATTGACTATAAAAGTTTTGCAAGGGAATTGAATTTTTTGATATCTTTTCAAATGTTATCGATGTTTTCTTATCATTGTTTTAGGTGGTTCATTTGGTTACAATCTAAATATTTTATAAAAAACTTTGTCACAAAATCCACCCACTACACAGTTTTCCTCCAAACAAGAAATTGTCAAACCATAAAGTTATTGAAATGGGTCCTATGATGAAAGGCATATTTGAGATGATCAAGGAGGGCTAAAAGCATTTGTAATGTGCATGATCAACCATTGAAAATGGTATTTATAATATTTTGAAAGTCCCATTAGAACTTCTTAATTTGATGTGTAACCAAATTGACTTTGTCATTGTTGCAAGGAATAAAAAAATATTACAATTGTCATCTAGCATTCCATTGTGCATCAACTCAAATTAGTCGGTGTTTGTTTTGAACTATTACATTTGTGGTGTAATGTCCAATATTACATGGCATTTAAAAGACCAAGAATGTTGTTTCGTTGAATGGCTAATCCATTTTAATACCTCAAGTTGGAGATGTAATGTGTAGATTCACATGAGAAAAATTTAACTTTCATTTGTGTCAAATTGATGCATATGGGGAATTTTTTTGAAATTTCAATTTTTCCAAGTAAGATGAATGGCTACCATGTGCCAAGATGGAATATATATATTTTAGGTTAATGATTCCAATTGGCTACATAAAATTAATTTAATTGTATAGATGGTTAAACGAAATGGTCTTTGTTACCTTTTGGTGAGAACCCAATAAATGATTTAGGTTCAAGTGAATACAATGTTTGTTATTTATAAATACAAGGGCTATTAGATGTGAAGTAAGATAAAACAAGTGGTGACAAAAGTTTGAACATGTTAACTTTTATGACTATTGAAAAATATGGATTTGTTTTTCCAATATGTATTCTTTATGAGTCTAAAGATGTTTTATGCAATTACTTTAGCACGAGTTTCAATGCAAATGATTATTATATTCAAAGCAACCAATCCACCTTCCTCCCAAGAAATGTTGAACTACTAATGTAAAGGTGTGGAAGGATTCACTTTTTAAAAAAATTATTCAATAGTTCAATTTCATCCATCCTAGTGTCCACCAACCTTTTGATTTTACATAGCTACCACATGCCAAATAACTATAAGAAAAAATGATGGAGAATACTCATTTAATAACACATGTCAACAAATGATGTGCTATCAATTACATCCAAGCCAAAAAAAAGGAAAAAAATAGTGCTTTTGTACCTTTCTTATTAGGGGAAAGAATTTAAGAGCATTCATTGGTTTTCCTATTTATTATAAAAATGTGTTAATTCAAAATCACCAAATGTAGTCAATGGGAATGGTTGAATAGCCATTCTTTTCATTGTTTGAAGCGGTCGTTAACTTGCATCCATTACTTCAATTAATGTTTTTTAAAAATGTGTTAGGTGGAATTAGGTGGCTTGATTTTAGCCACTAAAACAAGAGTTTGGTTAACTATGGAAATTTTTTGAATGATTATATAGTTTTGATTGCTACTTTTCTAAGACATTGTTAAGATACATTTTGTACCATTTAAGGGGTTTTTTTGTGTGAAGATATGAAAGTGTAAAGGAAAATGGGTGAAAATTTTAGTTAGAATAACACTTAGGTTGAATGCGTGCATGTGTTATAAAGTAGAAAGTTGAAGGAAGGTTGCAATAATGGTATTGAAACAATGCAATACTCCAACAATTCTATAACGTGTGGTTGTGAAAAAAATGCAAAATTTTGTGAGTTATACATTCATTTTTTGTGTGTTATTCTCACAACTAGAGTGTGTTTTAGCTAGGGGAATATATGTGCTGAAGTTTCTCTATTCATTAATGTTAAATCCTGGTAGAATAAATTCCAATAGTTGCTAGTGGGTGTTGTTGTCACATTGATGGAATTGTGATTACATTGTTGGAGTTGTTGCAAAAGACTATTAGAGTGTTTTGGTGCTTGAAATATCCTTCACAATAAATCAAATTGACATGGGGTTTTCCATTACAATATCTATTAGGTAGCATCCCAAGTGTACATCAACTTCTATTCAATTTACTATTGTAGTATGGCTGATTTTCATATCTTTATTATGTAGTTTAGGTTGTTGAATTTTATGTCAAGGACTAGAATGGCCTTTGGTTGGTAGCATAATTGTCTCATAATAAATCAAAATTGAATGTTGTTTATTTGCAACAGGTTCTTTGCCCAGTTACCTAACTATTGTACAACTTGCTCCTTTGATAGTTTTGTTTTTTAGTTTTCAGCTTTTCTTAATCCTATTATTATTAAAATCCTTTTGCCTTTAATTCTCTTTGCTCGTAGTTAAAAATCTAATCAATTTTTTTGCATTAATATTTACATAAGGTAATTTGATTAACATTCAAGTATTACTTGACAATAGTAATAAGCCTACCAATGGTGCATTTTCTCAAGCCCAAATGTTTGATCATGGAGTGGGGTTTTGGCAACATCTCCTTCCCTTCTATTTTCAAACAAACTTTGCATCTAACTATTTACATTTTCTCATCCTCTCCACAAATAGGTTCAAACCAACAAAAATGTGTCACTTAAAAATATTTATAGACTTTGTTCAATTGTTATTCTTTTTTTTAAACTTCTTTTTTTTTAGTTCATTATGCCTTGGTATAAAAAACCATAGGGTGTAACTTTGCAAATAATTTTTCCATTCTCCTTCACAAGTGCAAATGATAAAGGTGTGCTAGAAGCATACTCAAGACACAAAATAATCAAAGGTGACAAATTGCTAGTTTACGAATTGGTTTTAATAATACAAAGCTAGAGAATAGTAGTCAAAACTTGAAAATGGGTGGTGGTTTTAGAGGTTCCTTAATCACCAAAAAACTCACACAACAAAAAAAAAATCCAAAGAAAATCAAACACATGGTTTCAAAAGCTTTTGGATTCACACAATGGAACAAATTAAAAAAAATCAAACACCTAATTTTGAAAGGTTTTGAATTCACATAGCCAAATTTTTTGAAAAGACTACACGTCTAATTCTAAAAGCTTTTGAACTCACATAAAAAACAAATTGAAAAAAAATCAAACACTTAATTTTGAAAGCTTTGTTCAAAGATTAAAGAAAGAAGGTTAAATACATTAATACAAAATAGGGCATTACTATGAAGATGTGATGTGCATAAAAGCTTAAAAGTGAAAAGATCGAATTCAAATTTGTGATGTGTTTCAAACCTACAAAACAACAAGATTGAACTTCACAACGCTATAACAAATAAGCTCACACACAAATGCATCAAAATCCATTCACAAAGGCATACACTAAATGTTTTAAATGATTTACTCCTCCTTTATGTAATGAACTATTCACACTTTGTTACATTGTAAATTTTTTCAAAATGTCCATTATGCACCAAAAACTTAAGTTTTAATCTATACTTCAAAAATATTGTTGTCAAGTTTTTATGATCATCATTGCACTTTCCTTTATTCTAATCATTGAATCACAAACATAGTTTTAGTAATTTACTCCCACATGATATACTCAAGTTCTATATCAACAACAATCTTCTAACTATGATTCTCATTTTTTCCATGATGGCAACATGTTGCAATGTGTAGGATGTTGCAACCCTAACACTAGGTTCATGACAATATATGAAGTCCAAAGGCCCATGAGGCCGAGAGCATGTTTAGGTGTGAAACACATTCTCCCAAATGGGGGGGAAGGTAAGGGATGAAGCCAATGACTCCCAAGCACACTCCCATTTTGGGAGTTGCACTCGTGCGAGAGTTACGAATGTTCAAAGCCTCAGTTGGAAAAGCAAACAAACACCAAATTGGGCCCATAGGATACCATTAGAAAGGTCTTGAAGCTTAAATATTTAAGGTGCCCTTTCATTGTTCATTTAGACCTAATTTGCATGAGTTATAATCAAAAGAAAGGTTGCGAGTCAAATTGAAAAATTGACTCCCAACCACAAATCCGTTGAAATCAAGGGTCAAATGAGGTCCGATTGGAGCGTGTTATACACCATTGGAAATATATTTTCAAGCGCTATAAGATAATGTCCTTGCACTTTCAAAATAGACTTGATTTGAGAAATATATGAGCATCCAAAATTTTGGGACAATAAAAGTCCCAATTTTGGGACTTCCATTTAGGAGTCTCGAGGAAAAGTGACATTTGGATGTAGTCCCTACATAGAGGCACAAAATATATTATAGGGAGGGGAGTGGTGCCTCCTCCCAAAGGTTGCGGCCTATATAAAGCTTGTGCTTGAGGTTGTCCCTATTAAGTTCGTCGCACCATTTCCATTCAACTTGCATTAATCGTTTTCTTTTCTTGTTTGTGTAGGTTGATCTTATTTTGAACTCTCACTTGTGAGTTTGTCCTAGTCCCATCCCGGAGCTCTAGCATGCCCTCCTACCCCCGAAATGTTGCGAATTAAAGAGCATGGTTCAAGTTTTTTTTTTTTTTTCCATTGTTTCATTCTAGGACCCACCTTTGGGTTTCTTGAAGAATTTGGGGCGCATCATAGGAGTTTATTAACTTTGATAAAAGGGTGAAATATGCCATCCAACATCTAGGGTACATAGTTAATGGCAATGACAAAAATTGCCCCTCCATTGTTTGAATGGTTCCACAACTTTTTTCAACCATTGAATTTTGACAAATTAAAAAAAAGTTTTAGGCCCAAAATCCTTTATATGTATTACATGCATGTATTTTCTTTTGTCACGTGAAAATGATTTACCATAAAAGAACCTTGATATGAGGTTAATAACCCAATTATATATATATATATAATATTTATTATATGAAGTACTTTTGTTATTGGGTGGTGGTAGGATGGTTCACTTTTGCATCACAATACAAATTTTTGGAAAAGTCATACGTTAACATGCTATAAAATTAGCAATATGTAAATTTGTGAATATATTTAGATTTTCAACTTAGATAAAAAGACATCTATATAATAAAATTTATAACACATATGCACCAAATATGTAATATTGAAATTTTGAAGTTGAAAAATATGAAATAACACCATGTAATTCCCTATTTAACCAATGATATCATAATAAAATATTATCTTAAATATATTATCCTATGAACTTTAGAAAGTGAGGTATAAACCAAAAATGAGCCACCTTAACTTGCAACCACCCTATCGACAAAACATCCAAAATCAATGTACATTAAGGACTCAGTGTCTTGAACTTGGCACAAAGCTTACGAATGCCAACTTGGTTAAAACAATCACATTAGATCCAAACCACAATGTTTTATATACCTTTTGCACATTGATTGAGTTTTGTCTACCAATATATCTAGAAAGACACATTTTGATGTTTCAATTTCAACAACTTGTAATGTTCATCATCAACCAATATTTTCTTTATTGGTAAATAAGTTGATGGCACTATTAACTCTTGAGTCTCAATTCAACTTGAAAGCATGTTGATAACTTAATTCATGCAAACTAGGAACTATCAATACATGTGGACAATTTATAAGTTGGAGGTGCAACATTTGTAGTAATTAATAATTGACAATCAAAACCTTCATATTCCTTTCCAAATTGTCCATATTTAACTTGAATACAATGGTGCCATCAAACATTGCTTTCAAGTTGTTTAGTTGTGGCCACATATTCTTTGGAAAATGTCTAAACAATTTCATTTGATCATTATCCATTGAAGTAATAGCTACAAACCAATTTTGGGGGAAGAAAAAGGAAGAAAAAAAAGATCATGTACCATTAAGTGGTCATAAATAAATTCCCAAGGGTTGGTAAGTGGGGTTGTTTGGGGACCAAAACCAAGTAGTGTAATATGTTTCCTAATGAGTTAAAATATAAACAAACAATATAATGGTCAATTGTGTTTATTGTTGATGTTTTTCATTCTTATCTAGTTATCTACATTATTTCATCAATTGAATGTTCACTGGGTTAATGGAATATCAGAAGAAAACAAAATACGAACTGACATACCCTATTAAAATTCCATGTACACTACTTTGAACAACTTCGTTCATTAAACTTTGAATTGTATGATTAAGTAAACACCATGTTAGGGAATATGAATATAATTTTTTTTTAGAATTTGAATATAGATTACATTACATTTTTATTCGAATCTAGCTACAATTTCTCATAAAATTTCAACAAATATACGATAGTGTATGAAATATTTTGGCATAAATTCAATTTTTTTTTTTTTTTTTGCCAAATTTTTGAAATTTTATTTATTACTTGTGTCAAAATTTTATAATTATTATAAAATTAAGAATCTGCAAGTTTTTGACTGTGAGGTTTGAAATGCCGAGCTTAAAGCTCAAGAACTTAAGACATAACAAGAATATGTTTAATAATTTTTATAAACATTATTTTTTGAAAATTTGGAAATTTAAAAATCAAGGGCTAAAGTTAAGATTTAAAATTTAATTAATCATTCGACAGTTTGTTGCTGAATCCAATCATGGAGTACGATAATGTAGGTAGGGGGCATGTTACCAAGTGGAATTTTTCCACCGCAAAAGGGGAGAGCATTTCGTTATTAGAAATGCCCCAAAAATTTGAAAGAAAAAAAAAATTTGCTAGTGCTATACCTCAAGTAACACCCCAGGAGCAGGCCATTCCCAAAATAAACGGCCCATCGCCTCACCTTGGGTGGGTGCTTACTTCGGGAATGTCCTGCTGCTCCTCTCATAAACCATTCATACATCCACAACCCATGTCAAGTTTATGGAACATATGAGGTCTTGATAGGCTAATATTGGGAGGGAACATTTTCTGAAGTATGAAACTTAAAGAAAATATATGAACAAATTAGAGCATATATTTAGTCAGCCTATTATGAAGCTTGGAATCCATTAAAAAAAAATGGTGTTACAGCCAAATTTTGTTGCTTTCCAGCAAAATTAATTTTTAAAATCTTATTTGTCTAGTGCAAATTTGACTTTTTCACTAATTTTATAACACTGAATTTTCAAAATCATAGAATTGGAAAAAAAAAACCTGGCTACAACACCTCTGGTCCTGAACACTTTCAAGAATCTACACAAGAACTATGTCTACTGTGTTTGATATACTAGACGAGTTTGAATTACAGAAGCTGAAATGAAGACACATTCTACTATAGTTTTGTTGGGTTGACATCACCAGGGGGGGGCTTAAGGTTGCCTTTGCTTGTTCTTCATTGTGTTGTTGAAGAGAAATGCTGTGCACATCCAAGATATGGGGATTCACAAGAGTAGCAACAAGCATCTGGTCGACAATACACATGGGTGCACCATCCACTTATTTGAGAATCTTAAAGTACAGGAGAAAGGTCTATCTGTAGACCTTTACAAAATTTAAGGTATCCATGAGGCCTGGCAGCTAATATGGCTTATTATTTAAGTGTTCAAGTAGTTTTGCATCACCCAACTCATAAAGCAGTCAGTGGTGGAAGTTCCATACTGGGTTCTTGCCTCTGAATAGCTCTCCCCTCCCGCAAGTAGCCCGGGAGAATTACATTTTATTGACAGGAACTACAGAAAATGTAATTCTCAAATCCCATTACATGGATGGAGAGCAGAGCTGCCTCATGTTTTATGCTAGGTAAAGCTCTGGCAGCAAGGCATTAGACTCACTGACCTCAGGCTGTAATGCCCTGCCGCCAGGGCTTTATCCTATAACATATGAACCTCCTGGAAAATATGTTCAATACACTAAGCGTCCATCCAGTGAATTCCAGTCTGCAACAGCCTTTGAATAGACAGGTCTTTCTGTCACTCTTCTAGTATTCAATCGACCAAACATGAATGAGTACGAGCGGGCTAGAGTCACTAACAAAGCTACCAGGAAAACAAGAGATGGCTGGTGGTTGGACAGGAAACACTAAATTCCATTGGGTTCCAGTTCCCTAGTTAACCTCCTATTGTCATACCTCATCTACCTGAACTCTTGTTTTTAGTTTATCAAGGTGAAGCCCAACATCAACTCAAATTGGGGTTCATTCACAACTGAGTCCTGTCATAACAATTTCCAATCAAACCAGCATTGTATGGTTATTAGGAATATCACAAAATAACCAACTGTTCCCAAGGTTGTTCTTAATGTCTAACCATGGTTCTCAAAAAGTCAATGAACTAATTCTGATATATGTATATAACCATGGTTCTCAAAAAAAGTACCAATTCTGAAGTGTAAGTGTATTTTTTTAAAATTTAAAGAACCATTCAAATAACCTTTTATGAAACATAAAGCCCTAACTCAATTTTTTTGTTACAAAGCAAGGTACATTATATCTGATAAATTATGCCTGAGTCCTTAAAATGCAGAGGCACATTTTGTTTTTAAAAAATGTACATTTCTTTTTTCAGATGCACATTTTATCATATATTGTCATTATTACATAATCGACCTCAAAGATTGAAATTTAAAAGTAAGGCTTTACACCAAGTGAGGTCCATTGGTGAGGACATTCCTAGAATGTGAGCTTGCCTTGAGTCCTGGCTTCTCAGGGCCATTATGTCAGGAATGCCCTCACCCAGGGGCTCAACCCTACACTTACTAACCAATGGTTCAGGAAAATCACCAATTCTTTTGAGGGTTTTTTTTTTTCTCTGTGGTGAATTTTTGGGATTTTTTGAACTCAAAATCCAATTTCAATCTATTCAAAGGATTTTTTATAAGATAAATCTCCAATCCTGCCAGATTTTGAAAATACAAATTAATGGATTTCTAATTAGGTTGGTATAGACTCTTCTTAAACATAGAAGGATATATTTTTTCTTTTTACATTCATATGTACTTTTTTATGGATGATCACAAATTTGGCTATATATATATATATATATATTCAATTATATTAAAAAAGACACCATTTTGAGGAATAGGAATATCCCATGGGCCTATTACAAATGTAAACTGGTTATATATGAGTGCATTGATTAGAGAGGACCAATTATTTCCTCTATTCACATGGTAATGGTATAGAAAAATATTTCTACATTATATGCCACATGTAAATGTGTGTACAATAGATGGCGGAGTATATCACTCACAAGGGTGTTAGATTCTTTTATTTTATATTGTTCCCAATGCATTCCACCAAGTTCCCAATGGGTCCCTACCAAGTTCCTACTGTGTTCCCCAGTATTGTTCCCAATAATATCACACTTTTATCCCATATGTTTAGCCCAAAGATATTCTCTTTCCACCTATGAAGTTGGGCCACAGGGGCCTTGGGTGAACTAGTACTAGTGTTGGGTGGGTATCATATCTGATATCCGTTGAATCTGGTTTTCACAATATAACTCACAGAAGGTTTCAATTTTCACTTTTTTAATCTTTAAAAAAATTTATATACCTTGAGAACCTGACCCGGGTAAAAGAGTTTTATCTCACCTTGGTCTCAATATATATATATACACATATTTTTTCAGCTGAATGGCACCATCTGATTCTCACACAAGTGAAAACTGATGATCAGGTTTTTATTCAAGGTTTCCCTCAAAATGATACCCTTAGAGCTTCAGACAAGGATACTCTAGGGAGGCTCAAGTGATACCCGGAGATGTTTTGATACCCGCCTAACACACAGCAGCACCTGCACTGGTCACCATGGTGTGAAAACTAAAAACCCCAAAATTCGTCTGAATTGCTTCTAATATTATAAATCATCCTATGCTGATAATAGGAGTCCAAATCTAACATTTCTGGGGTTTTAATTGCATCCCCAATCATGAAGTTGAAGGTGCCATTGTGGATGCTGGCTCACACTCCCTCTAAATTTCTTCAACCTTGAGAGTATGGTCTTCTATTTGGGGAGCTTCCAAAGTCTCAGTATTTTCTTTAGTGATTAGGCCAATCAAAGTGGCTCATTGCAAAAAAACACAAAGTTGAACTTGGGAGGCCTCAACCTCCCCTCAACGATAAGAAAGTTACAATGATCTCCAAAAGGGTCAGAAAATAGCTGCAATTGAAGGCTCCACAAAACAGAAGTCTGTAGTCTGTACTCTTCCACAATGCATCTACCTACCTAGTAGATGAATAGATTACCCTTCCACGTGCATCTACCTAAATAGTAACCTTAAACATGAACTATTCAAGGTGAAGTCTGTAAGTCAAAATGATGCTGAGAAAAGATCAGAGAGAGAAAGCTGATTGATGATGAGAAATGGTAAGCTGTTCCGAAGATGTAGATTTGATCAAGAAAAAATCTCTACATAATGTGTGCACCCCCCTTCCAGTATGTGATTTTGCTTGTTTCAATAGAGTTAAGCCAGCTAAAATACCTGACCACTGATTATTTCAGGGGTGTAGCTAGCACCAAGATAAATGAAAGCAGAAAGTTTTCTTATGAGTCTCCTACACAACTCCAATACCCCTATAGACAGAATCCAGACATTACAGTAGGATCGTCTGGACTGAAAACATCGGCCTAGGATGTTCAATTCTAGCTTTCAACTATAAACAACACTAGGCCCACAGAGGAATGAATGTGTATCCAAAGGAAGGGAAGGGAAAGCCAACGTGCCTGTACAGAACAACACGTGCGTTGCACTCTGCCATTCCCAACCAGGTGAGGTGTTTTTATCTGAGTCAGAGAAGAAAAAATTGTAAGCAAAACTTGGTAAGCTATGAAACATCAGCTTTAACTGTGGAAACTATTGAACAACTACCTGTGAGAAAAATCTCCCACCATGCATCGTGCTGGAGGAGGAAGTATGATGAGATTCTCGAGCGAAATCCCACTTGTAGTCCCCTCAAAACAGAATCATCTAGCAATGCAGGGTAAAAATTATGCATTGAAGATTTGGCTTCTTCCTTTCTCCTCATCTAAAATGTTGCTGCTCAAGGCATTTCAAGCCTGCAGATGTATGAACCCTGATTGGAAGTTTAATTCACCAAACAAACTGAAGAAAAAAATGTTTAGCCACAAAAATGCAGAAGAGAATCTCTCACTCTTCATGCTCTTCAAGATGTGCCCGTCTGACAGGAGGATTGGGTCTTGGTTTGAAAATGCCCCATCGGAGTGCTGCCTTGAGCTTCGACCACCCAAACTTGGCATTATTGTGACGTGGCCTTTCTTCCCCCATGTTCCACATTGGAGGAGAGTTGTATGTGTAAGCAGAGTCATCTTGCCAATAGCCACCATAATTGGCATAGTTGTCTGGGTAAACCATACTAGCATATGGCACCAATTCATCTTGGCTGAGGATCCCTTGGCCTCTTGCATCATCATTGAAACCTTGGAGGCTACTCCATGGGTTACTATCTGGCCTCTGATATGGCCGCCAGTCATTTGTGTCTGGATACAAACTCATTAGACTGGGAGTCATGGGAGGCAGTGCCAAACTTCCAGCAGGTATCATAGCATTTTGAGGGGAAGCCAGAACCAATCCTGTTGCTAGGCCTGGACTATCTTCTGATGGTCCAAGATTTGAGGAGCTAGCCAGGGTTACTTGTTGGCTTGGCCCATTTACGTTAGGCCCAGATCCCATCATGTGCTGATCAGGTAGAGGCTGGTTTGCTTGAGTTGGAAAAGATTGAGAAACATGCATTGCTGGTTCAGGTGTGTAGGCTTGAGATCCTCCAACTCCATTGCCTGCAATTTGATGAAACCCTCAGATAGCTGGAACAGACTTCTGCTACTACTACTGCACATGTACATTGAGATTTATCTAGCATATTAAGAGCTGTAACACAGAAATAGCAAAGCCACGTTCCATGAAGACAAGAGGACATATCTGTGCCAACCAAACCCTTCTGGGTTAACATCTCATATTAAGCAGGATGTCACTATCACAGCAAGGAAATAGCTTTACACCTGAAGTGAGTCTTAATAAACAAACAAAAGCAGATGATAATAGTTTCACAGTAACACCAGTACAAACTAATTCTCCATGCAGAGATTATTGAGTGATAGGCGATGCATACATACCAGGTACACTTGATCCTGCTGGAATTTTTGAAGACAGACGATATGTGGACAGTGCGGATTGAGTGGAAGGGAGAGACTGTTGTGGTTGCTGTGCCTGTGTAGTCCTTGTATCTTGTGTCTGCACATCAGAGCCTCCTAAAGCTTGACCTCTTGTTGAAGATTCAACCATCGGCATGTTAACACCTCTCAGTGATGGATTTGCCCTTATAAGTGCCTCCCCATCATATTCCTGTACATCTGTTTGCCACTTCTCATGCGCCACCTTTGCTAACTTCTCCACATATACCTGCAAATTATCTCCACCAGTCAGCCATGTGCAATTTACTTTCTCAACTGTGATGCAAAATAAATTCAGACTTCATTTATCCTACCTTGTGATGCAGGGACATTGCCCAGTTGGGGCCGTGCAATCATTAGAAGAGTGTCATAGCTTCACAAAGAACATGGCAAGAAAAAAGCATATTTGACCTCATGATGAGCAAGAAAATATAAGTACTAGCTTGAGCCCAGTGTTAAAAGGCAAATGTAGGAAGGATTAACTCTTACCCTCTCACTTTCTTCCAGTGAATCAATTGCACGGTATGTATTGCTCACAATAAGACCAACAAGCTGAAATATGTTGTTAAAGATGATCTCAAGATTTCCACCAGGCCTATACACATAAAGATTTGAATTCAAAGGGCACGTCATAGCATGTTCAACAGTGCCTTCCCACATTTTGTTTGACATCCCATTCCCAAGTGCCTGCCATGCAAACACACATCAGAAGCTTGTACAGACCTGCTGCACCAAAGAGCTTGTAACTGAATGAGGCAAGAATAGATCTGAGTGACAAAAAGATGCCTTAGTGTAGGCTGGTCCTTCTTGAGTGATGTCACTCCAATGAGCATTCACCAACATGTAGCAAAGGAAACTAGAAACCCAAGATCTACTCACTCCATGTGACACCCACTGAAAAGAGGAAATTTCAACTGTATCTACAGCACGATTTCACATACATTTCGTAACTTCAGAGGATGCATAACAAGGAGGCGTAAAAACTGTTCGACAGTCTCAATGCCTTCTTTACTGAGTCGCTTGTGGAAAGCACCATCCTTGCCAATCCTGTCCAGGCGCCACACCTCATCTTGCAATGTTGGGGGATAGTGCTTCTTGTACACTGATCCACAAACAGATTTATTTGAGGAAACCATCCAACACCTTCACAGGAAACAGTAAAAAATGCACAATAAAGACAGACAAAGGGTCCAAGTTTGCACAAAGAGCAGCAAAACAAGTTTTATAGTACTTACGTTCCCCACGATGGTCTTTCACAGTGAAAGATTCTGTCTTTGCTTCACGGACACGTACACCCTCACAGTAGCCTGGAGCAACCATCACACCAAGACGAAACTTCCGGCTGCGGATCCAGCTTGAGTTATCTGTGAACTGGAACTCACCAAGGGTTCCTAACCCATCCTTCAGTGTCACAAACAAGTCGCCTGTCAAGAGAGGCCTCTTCCCATCCCGCTCTTTGACCATAAAGTTCTCAAACTCTGCCTGAGGCCAGCTCTCCTCATCATCAGCTATGAAGTCACCCTGTAGTACCACAACTTCAAGCTTGGCACAGGACTCCTCACCATCAGACACTACCTTGCCAGTGTTCGCATCCACCAGGGCCACTTGAATACCAGATCCATCCTCCGCCTCCACTTTGCTACCTGTAAAGAGAGGAAGAGCAAGCTTGCTCTTGAACTGCAACCGGAGGTTACGTTCATCGGGACCTTGAATCCTTTTAGGGGACACCCTGCACATAATATAAATAGATACCAGAAAATTGAATTTCCCTCAACTTTGCAAGCAACTTTGTGTCCAGGAGATTACAACAATATCTTTTGCAGAGAGCATCATGAAGCACAGAGAGGAATTCTGTGCAAGGATCAACCACCACATGTAGTGGTAACAATAACCAGAGTAGAATAAGTTTTGTAAAGAGTTCAACAAGTGCAGAGCATGAACTGCATCCAAGTGGTAGCTACAATATGGCCTCCACATGAGGTGGGATGAACAAAAAAATGGCTTCAATGGGCGATCACTCACCGGGGCCCCACTTTAGGGGTGAAATTTTGCAGTGCACGTTCAACCTCCTCTCCCACCTACACCAAAAACAGCATTTTTCCATATGGAAAAGTTCAATACAATCTGGAACATAAGAGTCCAGGGCATTAAAAAGAAGGAAAGAATGCAAGTCAAACACCACATAAGTGATTTTGCTTACCATCCATCCTTTAGAAATGTTTATAGAGAAAAGCTTCACTACTGTTGTGTGCTGTCAGCCTGCTATTTTAGTATTGGTATTGACTACAACATTATCAACATTGAAATTTCAAAGTGTGCATATGGAGCAAAGATAGAAAGCACATGACATTGCTGTACATGGGGCATTCTGGGATGACCACCAGATGCTTGCAATACTCCTTAAAGAAATTGGGAAAACCAAAATGAGCCACAAGATGAACAACTAGGCACCAGAGCAGGGCATGAATGAGGACAGAATGCTCACCACTTTGCGAAACAATGGTTCCAACAAAGGCCAAAGTTTATGCAAACTTTCCACTTTCAGAGCTTCCATTACAACACTGCATGTCCATGTCGACCACAACATCCATTTGAGAGTGTTACAATCACTTCACATGCATGAGCAAGGCTCAGAGAGTCACAGCTCATACAAGTATTGCAAAGGACTCAAGTAACAATCCAGCTAGCCTTTACCATCTGCCATATGAGAGGACTGCGAGATTTGACAGACCTTGAAAAACTGTACACTAGAAGTACACGAATAGTGCAGTGGTGTACACAATGTGCATTTTCAAAGGATTTCAGTTCCCTCTTTGTTTTTTCTCTGTGCCTTGGAGTCGTCAGTAAATATTGCAAGTGCATCTTTGCTGCTGAACTAAATTCTCATCACACTAGTAGTAGTATACAGGAGAAACAGTAACCTTGAGAAACTCAAGCGAGGTTTCTTTTGCTCTGGCAAGCCTCCCTCTCTATTTCCATCCTGAGGATAAGGCCGCTTGTCCTTTGACATATTTGCGTTGTAGATTGGTTCTTGAAAACACGGTGACGGTGGATCGAGCGAGCTCACGGACCGGACGTAAAGTAGTACTATGCCTGATTGATGAAAGGAAGAATTGCGATGACGAGCAAGGAAGGGTTAGCTGAAACTCCGTTTCAATCCTATAGTCATAAGGTTTGCAAAGCTCTCGAACAATTGTGGCTGTAGCAAAGAAGCCTAGGACGGGAGCATCTCAAACAACCGTGTGATCGCAATCCACAAACATCAACAAAGGATTGCAGAGGTGACCGCGTAACTCCACAGTTCAACTCCAGGCAGGCAGAAAACCTGCAGAAACAGAAAAGGACACACGATCCCGCATTGATTACAAGCCGAGCGATAGTTGAAAAATCTGAAAGGAAGCTGCTATAAGCAAGCAATATCACCGATTCTACTGCAAGCAGCGCACAATCTCCTCAGTTTGGAATGAGCGACGAATTCATAAAGAAAGAGCATTTTCTTTTGAAGATAAAAACCAGCTGTAAAAAGGGCCAATCCTATAAGAAAAGCTTCCTAGAGATCAACTTCTGAAATCTCAAGAAACAAATTAGACTCTACTTGAGCACAGCAAAGAAAACAGCGATTGCGATAGAAGAAATCCTGAGATGAATAACAAAAGGAGACCACAATGAATTATGATCCAAACGAGAAACTAGCAAAAAGAAGCTACAGGAGGGACGGGCATGGACAGAAGGAGGGGGGGGTTCGAAGAGCGGGAAATGGGACAAAACTCTCAAAGACGGGAGGAAAAAAAAACACCTTGAGAAAAACTACCGCCAAAAAAAGAAACGCGAAGGAGACTTACACTCTGGGATTTGTGAAGAATTTTCTCCTCCTAGTCGTCGCTGCTCCAAGCTCCCGAGGGATCCGAACAGTGAGAAATTAAGACGAAAATGCGAAACAGAGTGTCTGTCACAAGAGAGAAACAAAACACTACCGTAAACAAGAAAAAAAAGACAAGAAAGAAGTTACTATAACTACGTCAGCTAGTAATGAGCATGAGAGAGTTTTGGCGGCGGAAAACACTGCGATCGATCTACAAAACACGTAGGAAAAAACACGAGCTCCGAGAGCACAGAGCAAAGAAGAGAGAGGGGGAGAGAAAGATAAAACACACAAAGCAAAGGGACCAACGGAGCTTCGTCCTTCCCTCCTCAACGTCCTCCTCCTCCTCCTCCACCTCGTAGATGAAAAACATCCAAGTACCACTAACATTCATCCACTCTTGTCTCGTCATCCGCTCACGAACGCGCTTTCTTTTTGTCCCGGAAATGAAGCGCGTTCTAGACAAAGGGGGAGAGCTGGCATTTTCTGATTGGCTACCAAGGTAGTCTACTGACCTTGCCCACTACTGATACGCCGCGTGGCGATCTCTAGTTCGAACCCACGGTCAGATACACGGTTGTAAATAAGTAGAGAACCCACCCCCGCCACCCCCCCCCAATTTAAATCTATTAAAAAAATAAAATCTTCGCTACCAACTTTCCTGGCGTCTCACTGGGGTCCTTCTTCGGGAATTACCTAAAAAAGAAAGAAAGAAAGAAAAAACAATTTTTCTTTTCTTTTTTTGGGGACACCATGAAATATTGTTACCTAACCTTGGTATGTAGTATGTACCTAAATTAGTATTATCAATTAAATAAATAAATAATACATTAGTATTATCGGTCACTTACCTAATGCATGTATCTCATGAGCTAGAGTTTTTGTTTAAAAATATTATTGGGAACAACCTTTTTTTTTTTCTTTTTTTCTTTTTTTCATTTGTGACAATTTTTTGGGGTTCTAGACTCTAAACTCTAAAGATCAAAGTGGGTATTTTCAATTTATACTGGATTTCTTGTATAAAAGGGGTGTTGTTGGGCTTTTTTGGTGCCTTTTTTTCAATTAGGTGTAATTAAACCCTTTTTCTTTAGAGGTATAGTTAAATTATTAGAAATTTGAATAGAACTTTTGGATGAGTGGTGCATGCATCCTGCATAACATGCACCATAAAAGCCTGCCTTTGTAGCAAATTTCACCAACGCATGTTGAAAAGGCCAACTGAATTCATTAACAAGTTAGGCTATTCCCAATAGATTTTATTGAGTTTTAGATCCATGTTGGGAACTTGGGGTGGGTGGTCAGTGCTTTTTTATTGGACCAAAAGCATTGGGAAATTTTGGGAAACTATTTTTCTAGTATAAATTCAAGTAATTTTGCTAATTTTTTTGGAAAAATTCGCTAGATCTCTAATATCAATTTTGTTTGTGGGGGTGGATTTTAAAGGACTACAGAAGCCTTAAGACTTCCATTTGAAAAAAACAAGGGTGGATTTCTTTCCACAAACACTAGGAAAATATTAGTAACAAAACTCCAATCTAAAAAATACCCCATTTAGGTCTCAAAAACTATATTTTTTCAAAGAGTTTGAATTTAGGTCTTCGTCTACTACCTTTGTAGGTGAGGTTTGCTCTTTGCTATATTTATAGTGTATTATTTGACCTTATTTTCCAAACAATTAATTGTGTCTTATTGCCTTTCTAATAAGTAAGTAAATTCAATAAACATAATGGAGCAACCCCACCCCACCCCCCCGGGCGGCCCAAAAACACCATGGTTACTTTTCATGCTGGATTTACCTACAAGTGAAGTAGGTAATAATAATGCCAAAACAAACTTGCAGGTGGGAGGGAGGGCTGAAGAGGGGAAGGGCGGAACCTGTTCAGGTGCCGACAGACGGTAATACGCCACTATTTACCTCCAGTAAAACCCAATCATGGGAGATTTAGTTTGGGGACTTTGTGGGAACTTTGGGAACATCAAAGGAAGGAATTTTTGAATCCATTGGGGACATCCAGAAAATCAACATCTTCTGAGCATTTTCTCTAGAAATTGTGATTTGGAACATGGAATGGGGAACTTTGGGATCTCAATAATCAAATAAATATTTGGGAATAACCTTTAAGATATGAATATGAAAGTACATAGTTTTCACATGTTGGGAACGTTGAGGAGAAGAAATTTAGCATATTAAATTGAGGGAATTGTTGGGAACTTTGTGAAACCAATGGAAACACATTAGGGAATGGTTGGAATTTTGGCATATGGGAGACTAAGTTAGAATTTGTTTTGGGGGGAGGGGAGGAAATCCCAATAAAAAAAAGATTTTGGGGAATTCAATGGGAACCAAACAAAAAGTGATGAAAAAAGTATTGATTTTTAGAAACCATCTAATAGATGGCACTAAGTGCATTTGCAAATTATAATGAAAATTATGGGGAGGAAATTTTAAAAATTGAGCTAATAGAAGTAATGAAACCAGGTTTTTTGTTTTCAATGTTGTGGTTTCCAAATTTCTGAAAATATTTTTAAAATTTCTAGTAATTTTTTTCAAATTTACACTTAAAAAAACAAAAAAACAATTTCAGCACAATGCAAAAAATTGCCAATTAAAAAAAGAGCTGATTGGAACTTGGCTAGTAGGTCAATGAGAAAGTCTTGTGTTTATTTCTAGTTGGGTCAAATACAAGTCAAGGCTTTGCACCCCTCCCCCATCAAGTTTCAAAACATGTGACAAATGACTAAGGTAGAGTGGCCTATCATGGATAACTTTGGCAAATCTTTCTCAATTCTTCTCCATTTTGAGCAATTTAAAATGTTATAGGATCGCCTTCTCAAGCTCTACAAATCATGTTGGAAATGCAAAACCAAAGGAGCAGCCAAAAAAGAGAAGGAAAGAAAATATGCTTTTTCAATCACAAAACATGTTTTTTTCATTTTTCTTCATTTTGACCCCTCTTACTTCATCAGTGCATAACTTTCTCATTTAAAAAAAAAATTCAAATTGAGTGATTTAAACTGCTTTGAAATTGTCATCTTAAGCTTTACAAATCATCTTGTCACTCTAAAGGCAACAGAGTAATATTTAAGGATTTTTTTGAGGGAATGGGAAATAGGCTATGAGCTCTTCCATCAAGACTGGTTCTGTAAAAACAATCCCCCTATTTCAGAGCGCCGTAATTTTCTCACCTCTTGTTCATTGTCGTTGATTTTGAGTGCCATAGATGTTCCAAGAGGAGAGCTCCATCTCCTCTTTGGACACCATAGACAATGGGACCTCCTACAAAAACCGCGAGCAAACCTCATCTTAAGTGATCCCTCATGGGCTGTTCTACCCTAGCCCTGGCCCCATGGGACTTTATATAATAATTTGAAGAGCCTTATTATCAACTTGAATGGAAAACCCTAAAAATCAAGATCTAAATGGCCAACAAGCTAACTTGAAAGAGTTCTTGTAGTGAACATATGGTGTTAAAGTGTATGTCTCTCCGATAGAACTCATCCTTAAACATGGTAGAGATATTACTAATTGTGGATAATTTTGAGCTCTGAAATTAATTAGGGATATGGCTATAGATTATTGATTCATTTAAGTGATCTGAGCTTGTTCAAAACCATTTGATGGTGGGTTGTTTTGGCTGGGGAGGGACCTGAAAATACAAAGGAAAAAAAAGTGCCCATGCTTTCTGGTTGTGAAGGCAATATCAAAAGGGTAAAGCCTAAGGCTGCATGCTTTATGGAAGTAAGACCCTGTGCATGACAGAGCTGAGCATGGGCGCAATTTCAGTAATGTGTTTTAAAGTGATGGTTTTTTTCAAAATTTTGCCCAAAAAAAATGGTTTTTTTTTTCCCCCCAAAATCACTTGTGAACAAATGACAAAATATTTCCATTTGATTTTTTTTGTCACCATGATACCACAAGAAAGTGTTGAACAAGATACCTGATATTAGAAAAATACTCATAATAGTTTTTTTGGGTATTCAGAGGTCACATTATATCCATGGTCTTACCACCTATCATTTAGGAGTGGTAGGGTTCTTAAACCTATTACTTAGAAGTATGAGGGACATCATACTTATTAGCCCTAAATGTAGGTGCAAGGTCCTGCTCGCTCCTAAACAGTAGGCATATGATCCCACCCGCTCCTATCACATTGTCATCTATGTATGCTTATATGCTGAAGCTTGCCCATTTTATGGTGGGTTAGACCCAAACAGGGGAGATTCCCAAATGCAAGGTTAGACATGGATAACACCGCCCCCCCCCCCCCCCCCCCCCCCCCCCCCCCCCCCCCCCCCCCCTT
>Ga0116231_10001865_pt1 | contig 43808 bp, 46 predicted proteins | sample S1TSphgellanicum_2_FD_89695 | JGI IMG/M metagenome (GOLD analysis project Ga0116231, IMG submission 89695) | Host-associated microbial communities from peat moss isolated from Minnesota, USA - S1T2_Fd - Sphagnum magellanicum MG | ecosystem: Host-associated > Plants > Peat moss > Unclassified... | reverse complement strand
ATATTTCCATGTTATTTCTGTTGATTATTTTATTTTATTTTTGATTTTTTTAAAAAAATTGTTTCAGTTACCTTCTTTTTGTCATTGCTTATGGGTTTTTTCTATTCTTTTTTTGTGATGTTTATTTTTTCTATGTGTTTTGTTTGCATTTCCTTTTTTTTTGGTTTCTTTTTTCATTATTAATGGTTTGTTTCGTTTTTGAGGTTATTGTGCAAGGCTTATAATACAACCTTTTTTATATATAATAATAACATTATACATTGCGCATCCCTTATTTGTTTTGAAATTATTATTTTTGCTTGTAAATTTTTGCATCACAATGTTTTAGGTGTGCATACTATCAACATCTTTGGTAATTTTTGTAGGACATTTGGTCTGTTTGAATTTTCTCCATTATTGGCCTTGCATAACACTTTGTGGGAAAAATGGAAAGGTCAAGTGAAAATGAAAATCAAAGAATGCAAAATGAAAAAATAGTAATATTCATAAGTGAAACTAAAATTGAAGAAGAAATGGAACGAATTGAAAAAAAATTGCAAACATAATCTAACAAAATCTCAAGAGTAAATGAAGAAAATCTACAAATTGAAGAAGAAAATACTTAGTAAATTTTGGCACACTTGTATCTTCAAAGAAAAAAATGGTAGCCACATAATATAAATGTTTTTGAATATTTTTATTGGCTAGAATACATATAAATTTGAAGAGATGTCGCATGCAATCAAATAATTTGGATAAGTTAATTTTTGTTAGTAAAAATTGGCCCAATGACCCTAAGGAAGGTTGCAGTTCCCCTTCTAGTTTGATAGAGTTGATTGATAGAATATGAAACGGAATTTTCAAAAGATGAAATTTTGGAATTGTAATTTTATTTTAATGAATTATTGAATTGAAATGATTGTGTTCTATTATTTGGAAGGCTAGGGTATCTAACAGATGTTATGTTGAAAGATATTTTTAATATTAAAATTTGGCATGAGTTATTTTTAACAACTGTTATCCTTACAAGAGATGTTAAATGAATTTTTTTTTAAAATAATCAAAGCTAGTAGATATTGATAAATCAATTAATTGAAACCGATGAATATTGAAAATATTTAATTTCCACCCAACACTATATGTGACCCTCCAAATTAAAATTGGATGAAAAAAAAGTTAAACCATCCTAGTTTGACTCAACAAAATGTTTTGGCCCAACATTTTCTCATAGTTGGCTAAGGCTAATAAAAATCATAGCAAAGCCTAACACCTATCAAAAAAGAATGTAACAAATATGATCGAACTATCACTCCATGTTTATAATTGACCAATCATAATGATAATGATTGGTCTAGGTGGTTTGCTATTAGTAATTTCCCACCTATTTGTAGTTTTAGTTTTATGGGTGGGGTTGAAAAAATAATTAAATCAAACTTGGATGTGAAAAATAACTATAAAAGGTCACATAATAAACATTGTTTGATATGATCTTAGTAAATTACAAATATCCCATCCTAAAACAAAATTAGATTCTTTGAATTTAAATTTAACATGTCAAGAACTGAAATTATCCACTAGGAGGACTTTCACCAAACAAATGAAGACATTAAGGTCCAATGTGGGATGCTCCTTCACATAACAAATAATCAATAAAAAAAGGTGACTAAGTACCACAAAGTTGAGATTGAAGTGAAACAAAACAATGGATAAAAATGTAAACAATGAAGGATATGTGAAAATTATTATGTTATGCAATAGTCAATATGTCAAGGAAAGTATAATGTGAGGATGAAGAACCAATGGCTTCCCTATATAAGAATACCAAGAAATGAGCATCATGAGTGGCCATGCCCAAACTTTCATTGGACTAAATTGTATTTTTTCAAAATAAAAAACATGAGTGCAACATGTATTTCATTAAGAAAATTCAATAAGTAAAAACTATGTGGGCACACTTTTCTCATCTCATCATATTCTTTGTTTGTTTTGTTCACACATGGACTCACCTAGCTCCCCTTGATGCAAACTTCTTTGCTAAATGATGAAGATGAATGCACATACAAATTTATACTAACTAGGTAAGAAGACCCATATTGGAATTAGAATGAATTTGAAGGATTATGATAAGATTTTCTTTTTTCAAATCCTTATCCAAAGAAGAAATACGATTATATATGAATTAGATGCAATAGCTTCATGTGGATGGAATCTAAAAATAACAAGAAAATCAAAATCATAAATTGAAGTAAAGTGGAAGAAAAACTATGAAGCGAATAAAGCCTTTGTGACTTAAAAACAAATTATGAACAAGTTATGTTCTGCACACCACCACTGAATTGGTTCCACTTTACATTGATCTTTTAAAAAAATTCTCACTCAAGAGTTTATTGCAATCAACTCATAGAATGCGTAATAGTGATGCCAATTGATGATATAAAGGGAGAGTATTTAATTTATTGGCAAAGTAGACTTGAGTGGTGATTGAAAGGAGCTTCGGAAGTTGTAAGTTGTGAAATGGATGTGATGATTTCTAAAAAGCAGTCATGTATTCAATTTCAATGTTGGAATTGATCTTGAAAACTTGAAGGTGTTAAAAAGGATATGGAGCAAATTGTTAATTCTTTACTTATATAGCATGTAAAAATGATTTGGGTTTATGAAATACTAGTTGTTGAGGCCAACAACTTCAAAGATTCTTGATTTGTACAAAGATTAGGTAAGCATTTTTGTCACGGTTACATTTGGAACAAAGGTTTTCATGGTCTTCACAAGTAAACCAATAAGAAGCTAACCGATATTTGTTGCATTGTTGAAATATGTTAAAGAATGAATATAAACATTTAAGGTTGTTAGTTCAAATGTTAATAGACTTGGTTGTCATGTGACCTCAAATAAGTATCATGCATTTTTCTTTTTGTTACAAATGATGGCAACTTCATCTTTCTAACATTTGTTTTAATTGAATAAATGTGTAAATCAAACTTTTTCAACTACTAAATCACAAACAAGTCCTATAAGCATGTAATGAAAATCCCATGCAAACAATGCCCATTGATTGTATATATGTTTTGTGATCTGTTTGTATTTTGTTGGCCTTCCCTACCAAGGCAAGGACATTGTGTTTAGATTCATTATAGAGTATAGGAGCATTAGGGATTTTGGCCCCTAAGTAATAGATCTATTTTTATATGATGATTGTTTGAAAGATGATATTTTGGCTTGTGTTGAAACTTGAGATTTAGTTATATAGTTATAATATCTTGAAGGATTTTGGTTTCTTTTAGAGGATTTTTTGAAGATTGTATTTTTGCATGATGATTTTTTTTTTGAGTTTCCATAGTTCTTTTTTTGCCTTAAAATACTTTTTGATGTAAATGGCAAGGCCACAGTGCAACACACCCCTTATTAATATTGGATTCTTTTCATTGAGTTCTCCATGTTGTTGTTTTTTTCATTTTTCATTGATTTGTCTTGTTTTTTTTTAATTTTTAATTTTACTATGTAGATTCTAAAGTTGTAAGGAAAAAATGAAATTTGTTAAAACACAATTTTAATTCTTATTTTTATTTTATTTTTACATATTAAACTTTTTTCTCTTTTAAAAAAAAACAACAAGAGGGTAAAATATTTTACTCATGGTCATCATAATTAGGCATGCAAAAACAATAAAGTGAGACATAAATGAACCATCCATCCATCCAAAATCCATTCCTCATTTACCATCTATCTTCCATCATCCATCCATTATCAACCATCCATCCCATTCATCAATCATAATTGAGGACAGAAACACTGATTCTCAGCACCCAAAGACATGGCATGCATCCATTATCAATCATCCATCCATCCATCCTCAATCATCCACCCATCTATCCATCCATTCATAATGATGGAGGACAGAAACCCTAAATTTCAGCACCCAAAGACATGGCATGTTTTTGTTCACCGGAGATGCAAAACAGGAACCCAAGAAGAAGAAAAAGAAGAAGGAAAAGGCAGGCACGTAGTTGTAAACTAGTTTAGGTAGTTGTAGTAGTTCTTGTGATTGTTGTTGTCTTTGTGTGGATGGGTTGTTGATTGATCTCATTTTTTTCTGCTTTTTTTTTTGTTTGTTTGTGGTTTTTTGTTTTGTGCAGTTGGGAATGGTCTTGAAACTGCTTTTTTTGGTGCAAATTATTGTGTCTTTCAAAATGTCCTGGAGTAGCTTAGCTAGCTTGACATCAAACTTCAGTACTTTGCAGTGGTGGTGGTGATGATGATGACTGTGATGATGGTGTCCAAGATCTGTAGTTTCTTCTTAACATTTTGGGAGTATTTTGATTGCCAAAAGTGTGATGAGTAGTTCAAGGATTGCAAGTTCTTTTTTATTTTGGGGCATTAGATGATGCACAAGCTGCTTCTTAGTAGGTTTGAGTTAGTGCATATTCTCTAGTGACATATTTTGGGTGACAGATTTCTCTTGATGTGATCATTCTTCTTCTTTCTTCGTCTTCTTGTTGTCGTCTCAAGGTTTTTCTCTCTGGTAAGGAAGAGCTCTGGGGTATGTATATCGCTGACTCCTAATGTGTTTGTTTTTTTCTTGGTACCAAAAGTGTCTTTGTGTTTCTGTAACGGTTTGATGCACCATGATGATGATGATGACGACGATGACGGTGCTTGAGATGGATTTTTTGGGCTCTCCTTCGGTTGTTTTCTACCTTTGAGGAGGAATGAGCAGTTGGGTCTATGCCAAGCTTTTGTTTTCGGATGGTGTTTTTTTTCTTGGGGTTTGTTCTTGCACAAAATCTACTAAAATACTCTCAACCGGAAATGCAACTTCCTGTACTCTGGTCCCTGATGTTTTCAGCAATGGGTCATAGCTCGATGCTCAGATTCGTCCTCCTGTGGAAAAAAAATTAGCTGTTGGGTTTAGGTTATCTCTGTATTTTATTTTATTTTAAATTTTTGGGGTTCCTGGAATGGAGGCTGTTGTCATGCTGCAACAGTAGAGAAAATCTTCTGTATTCTTTGAAGAAGAATGGTTGCTCTAGAGAATTCCTGGGGTATGGAATTGGAGCATTTTAGTCTATTGCATTAGCTATGTGCCAAAAGACTTTCAGGCGGATTGTTAACCTTCTTCTATGGGAGTGGTTTTTTTTCCCCCAACTACCAGAGATTTTATGAAGCTGTGATGCTCTGAAAACCAAAGGAGAGAAGCAGAATTTACTGATGGGTGATGTAGGGTTTGCAAAGAATCAGCCATAAGGAGTTTGATTGGGGAGCAGGGGAAATTATTATTATATGTGCAGAGGGTGAGAGGCAGTGCAGGAGGGATGAACCGGCGGCTTGGAGAAGGCCGTAGGTCACATGGGCGCCGAAGAGGTTTATGGGTGTATTGGCTGTTGCTGGCAGGCATTGTGAGCTTTGTGTATGTTGCACTCTTGGCACCTAGGGCTCAGACTCAGAGTCATCATCATCAAGACACAGTAAGTTCTCTCCTCTACACCTTTGTCATTTTTTATTGTGGGTTCTTGTCAATTTTAGGTATTTCCTTCCCTATCTTTGTTGCAATTTTTTTTCTGATCAAGGTGTTGTGATTCTTGTGGTGGGCCCTTTCTGCTTTGCAATCACTCCTTGTCTATGCAGATCCTCATTGTCAAACATGGAATCACAATGCTGCATGACCACATTCCAGATATGATAAATGGGTCCAATGTAATTCTTATCTTTTTTGGGTTTTGCAGAATACAGAAGGATTAGTGCATGAGGCAGCTGGGACCATGACGGGGGAAATGCTTTCTCCCAGTTCTGCAGCCAGGCAGCTCAGTGATCAGATCACAATGGCCAAGGCGCTCCTTGTAATTGCCAAAGAAAGCAACAACTTCAATTTTGCCTGGGAATTAAGTGCCAAGATCAGGACCTGCCAGCTTCTTCTCTCAGAATCAACAGCCCAAGGAACAACCATTTCAGCTAAAGAGGCTGCACCAGTCATCAAGGAGATGTCAGTGCTCTTCAGCCAGGCACAAGATCTCCATTATGATAGCGCAACAATGATCATGAAGCTTAAGGCCCAAATACAGGTCTGCAGTACTTAGGCAAGATCTGCTTTCTTGGCTCTTCAGTTTGGCTGTATATGTATCTATCTCCAGACATCTGTGGTGTGTTTTTGTGTTGGTTGGTTAGTTAGATTTGGGAGCTTTTGGATAGTAACTGAATTTTCTGAGACAGGAATGCATGGTGATGGATGTATCTTTGTCTAGGGTTTGGAAGAAAGAGCAAATGCAGCTGCAGTACAAAGCACGGTGTTTGGGCAACTGGCAGCAGAGGCAGTGCCAAAGAGTTTACACTGCCTGGGCATGCGATTAACTATGGAGTGGGCTATGGATGTTGATCTTCATAAGAGAGTTGACCAGATCCAGCAATCCCCCAAGCTCACAGACAATGCACTCTATCATTTTTGCATTTTTTCCGACAATGTTCTGGCCACTTCTGTTGTTGTGAATTCCACAGTCTGCAATTCCAAACAGCCGAGAACTCTTGTTTTCCATATTGTCACTGATCACATGAATTATGGAGCAATGCAAACTTGGTTTGTGGGGAACAACTTCAGGTAACTTTTCTTCTGTATTCACCAAATCACTTTCAAACCTTCATGCTTGCTTTTTGAGTACTGCTTTTGAGTTGCTAAGTTGTGCTTAAATGAGTTCATTCCTCTGGTTATCCCATTATTGGAATATTGAGCATTTTGGAATTGCCTGTTTCAGGGGGGCAACAATCGAAGTTCAGAACATTGACGATTACACCTGGCTGAATTCATCATATGTCCCAGTGCTGAAGCAGCTTGAGGATGCCGAAACTCGAAAATTCTACTTCAATGGTGCCGCACAGAACTCAAAAGGAGCACTCAAATTTCGGAATCCAAAGTATTTATCCATGCTCAATCATCTCAGATTCTACATTCCTGAGGTTTTTCCTGCTTTGAATAAGGTAATGTGTCTTGACTGCTTTCAGACCCACCAGGCCCAATCTTTCTGATTGAATTGTTTGTTGTAGTTTCAGGTTTGGGTGAATCTGAATTTTTCCAATTCTTTTGTTTGTTGCATGAATCCTGAGTGAAAGCAGTCTAATAGAAGGATGAACTACAATGTGATAGTTTGTGCTGAAGTACTTGATTGCAAGAGTGTGATCTCTTTACTACCAGCATAGCAAACATGGGTATTTCCTTGAGAGGTTCTAACACACCCTTGAACATGTCCTTTCTATTATGATGTGTAGCTTGTCCTCATGTGCACTGGTATATGGCTTGGAAGTGCCAAAATTGCATTATAGATCTGAAGTTCTGTAAAATTCCTGTTGCATTTGGTTTTGATTTCTACACCTGAACCAGAATCAACTTGGTAGTTGACTGTAACATGAGGCCAGTTGAGGACTCAGCTCCTCTTGTATCATTAAACCAAGGAAAGATGTCTTTTCCTGAGACTCTTATCCAAATGTTGTGATGTGCTTTTTGTAGATTGTGTTTCTGGATGATGATGTTGTGGTTCAACAAGACCTTCAGGAGCTTTTTGAAATTAACCTCCAGGGCCGAGTAAACGGAGCTGTGGAAACATGCCGGGAGAGCTTCCACCGCTTCCACAAGTACCTCAATTTCTCACACCCAAAATTAAATAAGGCATTTGATCCAGAATCATGTGGTTGGGCCTTTGGCATGAATGTATTTGACTTGCTTGCATGGAAACGTGAAAATGTAACTAGCCGGTACCACTACTGGCAAGAGCAGAATGTGGACAGAACACTCTGGAAGTTGGGAACACTGCCGCCAGGTCTCTTGACTTTCTATGGTCTGGTCCATGCACTGGATCGACGATGGCACATTTTAGGCCTTGGGTATGATCCTAACATTGACACCGCTGTGATAGAGAATGGTGCTGTGGTGCATTTCAATGGGAACATGAAGCCCTGGTTAAAGCTAGCCCTGAGTAGGTATAAATCCCTGTGGGAACAGTATGTAAACTACACACACCCTTACGTGCTGCAATGCAACATTCATTGAATTCTTTCACAATATAGAAATCTGCAAATTGAATGGTGCCTCTCAATTGATACAGTAACTGCCAATGCACAAGACCTCCACAGAGCAGCACCAATGCACAATACAGCACCAAATGACTGTTTTCTGATTCTTTGAGTAATGAGAGACACCAATGCATTTGCTGATTTTGGGTTTCTGGGGTGGCATGCACCATTGCGAGCATTTGCTACCTTTCATATTATGAGTCTTGTGATCTTGACAGAAATTAGGTTATTATCTGTTTTTGTGATCACTGATCTTTGGATACCTGTGTAAATTCAGTTAGTGTTTGAAATGGTTTTTCTGCAGGACTTTTCCTCAGCTGTGAAGACTATCATTGATCTCAACACCATTGATCTCAACATAGGTTTTTTTGAAAACCTTTCAGACATGAGGTCGAAGTTCTTATTGCATTGTTCTGAATGTAGTTGGAAACTGATGTTGCTCTTATTGCAAAGAGTTCCAGTGGGTTGTCAGGTGACTGTTCTTGCTGTGTTTCTTCATACAATGCATCAACTCTCATGAGCTCTTCAGGTAGTTTTGAGAGCAGCAGCAACACATTATGTAACTGAAGTGAAAGGTATGAGCAAACAGAACAATTCCCCTGTGAATTTTGCATGAGATGCAGGAACAGGCTTGACAATGGGTACTACCACAATGGACACATGTGATGCTTGCATCATCATCTCAGTTTCCCCCTTACCACACTTGCTATTGCTTGAATGCCAGCTCCAGAATTGCCCACAAGATGTGCACTATGGCATCAGCAGTAATGAGAAGCAGGAGATTTTCAACAGCCTTGCACCTCAAGAAAAATCAGGAAACTGAACTACAGGGAGCTCAAGTTTACTACTACCCTTTCATATCCCTCTACACTATTTCCTCTCTAGGATGGTGAATAGCAGCAAGCTTTTCAGTGAAGGAAGAATGTGAGGAATCTTACAGAAGAGATTTGCTTCTTCAAGTAGCAATGAGAGCACTTGATTTCAATGTAAAGGAAGAAGCTAGATGTGAAGTAGCTTGTAGAGCAGCATGCCAGCAATGGTTGCAATGAATCCAATCATCTAAGAGTGCACCAACAGGCATGTTGGTGCACACATTGTTATGTTTGTCCTTGTCCCTGAAGTTTCCTTCCATGCACGAAAGCTGATGCCTCAGCTACTGCTGGTACACAGATGCTAAGACTAGAAGTCCTTCAAAACACACACTCCATGACCTGCCCTGGCCATCACATACCAGATTCCAATTCTGGCATACAGTTCTCAGCCTCTGCAACTACACAACAGGAGTGGTACTTTGAGCAATCAAACACATAGTACACCAAACGTTGTAAACAGTTCCAAGATGGGTATTATGCACAATACCAGCTCTTTTGAAAAGGCAACAATAGTGACACAGAAACGCTCAAAAGCATGAAAACTGCAACCAAATCACAGGTATCACCTCCATCCTACTTGCTGCAACATCAATACACTGAAACCTGCCTCCTAATCGTGCATTACAAACTCATGGAGTATAAAGTACAGACCTCCCCATCTGTGTCTAGCATCACCAAAGTGCTTTTGATCTGTCCACATACCAAAATTTGCCATGAGCTTGAAGATCACATCAAGGAACTGCAGCAACATCACCTTCTCAATTGTGTCATGCTCATCTATGCTGACTGAGCAAATAGGATTATTACAATACTTCAGAAACTTCTGAAAATTGTGAACTGAGAGAGAATTGGTTTTCAGATTATTCCAGCAATAGTACAGAAGCTGCATGTACTGCTGTAGAAATGCACATAAAAGAGATCTCCACTTTCTATGCAAAAACGTTCTAATTCCGAGGAATGGAAGACCTCCCACCTCTTGGCATATGGAATAAGGAAACGCTTCAAGCAAAGCTTCAACACTTCTTTGCATCTAGACTCAAATGGTGTACTACAGAAATCACTCTACACATACAGATCTAAAGCAATGACAACCCCCTACCACAAAACATATGCACCAGAGATGCTTGAAAACTAAGAAAGTAAAAAGACCTTACTTCCAGAATCTGAACTACCCAAATATAAGGTAATCTTTGATTTTCATCATTGTCAACACTAATCCTTTCCATGTGCACTACTACGTTTTACACTGGGGACATCAAGTGTTTGAAGAAGCACTACTGTCTCTTTTATGTGTGTATCTTGAGCTGCTCCAGGAGAGCTTTGAGAGTGGAAATGGAAAGTCAACATGGGAGAGAAACAAACCATCTCCTGTAAAAGCTGTACAATTAAAGACATTGACAAATAGGTCTACAAATTTGCTGCCCTCACTGGCAATTCAGTTATGTCTGCATCCTCAAATTCATGGAGTCCTTGTGCTCCCCTCTGCAGACAAAACCACCCCACTCTGTGAGCATCAACCCAGTTTCTACAGAAAGCCACTTCCTGTGATCCACAAACATAACCCATCAAAGCAACAGGCAATAATGCAGACATTACAACCAGAACTTATGCATCTCACTCAAAAACATTGTTCCCAAAGTAGGTCTATCATTGCCCCAAACAGTCACAATGTCGTACTGTCAAGATGACCAGAAAGGAACAAACTTTGTTCATGCTTCTAACATGAAGAGCCCTGCCAGAATAGTTGCAATATAATAATTGGCAAATCACAAACAAAAAGTATTGATCTCATCACCTCACTTTCAAACAAAAATCAGATCCTCCTTCTCACAACCATCAAACTTGCCAGGGTATCATCATAATGAGCCACCAGCAGCTTGGGCTCTTACAATCAGAAAGGCATGCCTGCCAACCAAGTTCATGTTCACTACCTTGGTGGGTCCTTTGAGATTCGCAAGGTAACGCTCAAGAGCACCTTCACCCCGCAGAACTTTGGCACCCACACCCTGGCTCTTGGGTAGGCCTACGCCCTCCTCGTCTAGTACCACTGCCTCTATCTTCTCTGCTCCATTTGATACAACATCTGGCACCTGCAATGCTTCGCAGAACAAAAGTTTAGATTGAAAGAATCATCAGACATTGCCATGAAGAAAGGATAAACCTGTAGAGTATGTACAAATGAGAATATTTGCAATGAACCACCTCCAACCAGCTGGAGAACTGGATGATGATACATGAAAATCCTTAGCTCCATCAAAGCAACTACTATGATAACCACAAATGCATTGATAAGACCCATTTTGTGTGAGCTTAAAGGTTACAGGGCTTTTAACAAATCTGGATTCCCCAAATGCTTAAAGAATCCACGGACCTCAAACATTGCATCAGTAAGGAGAATCTCCATGATGGATCGCAAACCACGGGCCCCAGTGTTTTTCACCATGGCCTTTTGAGCAATTCTTCGTAGAGCTCCCTCTGTGTAGTGCAGCTTCACCTGCATTGTGAGAAGCTCTTAGTGTGGGCCATGAGATGTTACCAAACTGAACTCTGTGAAGACTGGCAAAAGACAAGCAAGCCAAGCAGGAACAGAGTGAATAAAGGTCTGGAGCTTTACATTGTTCATTGCAAACATCTTCTTGTACTGTTTTCCAAGAGCATTCCGTGGTTCTGTGAGTACCTGCAAGAAACAATATTAACCAAATACATTGCATGCACCAGAGATGGAGATCAAATTCCTTTCAACTACTCAGAGATATCTTAATAAGTATTGAGAAGCTCATTTATTCGATCTGTTGGCTCTACACCTTTATTCCAACACAGAGGAGCTCAGTTACACTGGATTCTAACATGCATGCACATCCACTCAAGATTGTTTGCAGCAATTAACCAACAAAGAAAGCAAGATCTGAAATAGAAAGATGCACATCTCATGGGCAAACATTGAAAAGAAGAGCAAAGCAGGAAGAAGTGCAAACCTGAACAAGTTGATCCTCATCAAGAGCAGCAAGGCTGACAAGAACAGGGAACCGGCCAATGAATTCTGGGATTAACCCATATGCTATCAAATCACTGCTCTCCACCTGTACAACAAACCAGACATGTTTTGAGCCATTTGAGGATGTTGTCATGTCTTAAGCATGTCAAACCACCATCTCAACATGCACCCAATATCAGTAATAAGGTCTAAATTGTGTCAGTCAGAGGATGCTACAGTAGCAGTGGAAAAAATATAACATCAATGAAGCTCTTCTTCACTGTCCTCTTTGCAGAGGTATACATATCCAACCCTCCTCATACACTGCAATATCAGATTGTTCTAGAAAACAAGCTGAAACAAGACCACCGTCTTCTCTGTTTCCTTAAATATTCCACCTGAGCACTAAGAAGCTATAAACAATCTACCAAATTGAGCTCCATTGCATTAAGTTCATAATCAATGCTGTAGTTAACTCAGACCAACTTGTAAGTGCAAAAGAGTTGCAATGCAAGAACAAACCGTCTCAAGAAGTGAAGATGTAATTGCAGCATCAATCAATCTATTCCCCCTCATGTTTGCACGAACAGGTGCTCCAAACCCAATGGATGAGTCTTGCCTCCTGAAGCAAGAGAACAAACCTTGTAAAGATTTTATTTACTGGCATTTGTGAAAAAAGAGGGGCAAGGAGACAAACATACACTCTGTCCACTGGCATAGAAATGTCTAGAAATGCACAGAAAAAGAATTGAGGCAGAGTGTCAATATTGACCAGTGACTAACAATCCTCACCTTTCTGCAATTGTCTTTTCAAGCTCAACAAAAGCACCACCACAAATAAAGAGAATATCCTTGGTATCAACCTGCAGCCCAGATTTATCTGAAACCATTCAGTTTCTCTGCTTGACTTTGACAAATGTTGAAAATCTAGCTGAAGTTTGATGTCTATCAAATAACAACAGAAATCTGTTCAGAGATTATGATGAAAATAGAAGGGACTGCTCTTTGAGAATGCTGGAAACCTGTATGTGGTCACCCCGGGGATGTTTGCGTGCACCTTTCTCTGGAACATTTACAACCTGCAATAAATGCAATTGAACTTGTTACAGATTGGGTTGTGACTGTCAATGATCACCCCATGATGTGAACAAATGTAAGCTACTGCAGAACCCACAGCAGCTAACAATTAGAAAGCATAGAGAAGAGTGCTAGAAACATGACTGTAGATATCTCGATCTAGCAGCATATTTTATGATTAGAGGTGGGTACTACACACCGTTCCCTCCAACATCTTCAGGAGAGCTTGCTGGACTCCTTCACCTGAGACATCTCTGCTTATGTTCAAACTCTCTGCCTGCACCCATACATCCACCAATCAATCTTTCAACATGACCAGGCATTTAGATATCGCTGAAATTGCCAAGAAAATTCCACAAAGACACTTTGAAGGCAACCCATTTGTGTCAGTGCTGCCAAACCCAAAAAACACAAAGAGAATGAGAACAGTCATATGCCTCTTGAGAGCTAGCAACATCATGACTGAGTATTCCTGTTGCTTCCAGAAATGTGACAGCAGCACAGGACACAGATTTCTTTGCAATTGTTTGCCCATAAATTTTGAGCACATTTTTAAAACATAGCTATCCACATCCACTGTTGGAAGCTGATGAAGTTAGTGGCGAGTCATGTACTAAGCAGTAGAGAACTCATATGTAATGTGATTATGATAGTTTCTAGTGCTCTAAGCATGAAACTAGAGAAGCACATTGGTGGCAGAGCAACTCAAAGATGAAAGGTGAATCTAAAGAAACAAACCGGTTCAGGAAAAAATACTCTCAGCTATATGTGTATTAACCTTGCCAGTATACTTCTGATGTGCTTGTGACAGGGACAAATAGGAAGTGTTACCAGAGATCTCCAAAGACTGATGCTACTAGATTGACCCATTTCAACAGGAAGTAGACAACAGGCTGAAGAAACTTCAGTACCTTCTTTGTGATTTTATCCACTTCATCAATATAGACAATACCCTGTTGTGCTGCTGGCACATTGAACTCAGCTGCCTGTGGGGCACAGCACAGTAGATAGAAATAATATGCCTTTTGTGGTTGGTATGAATATCTCTCATACATTCTTCATCTGATTCTACAGATCCCAGCATGATAGATAATCTGCTTTGCAACTCAATGTGCTCTGATATAGATAACAACTCTGATCATAAATATCAACAAAATACTGGCTAAGAAACCAGTGACTTCTGCTAGCAGTGTATGAAGGTCAAGAACAAGATTCCTCATGCTTGTAAGAAATAAATGACAATAATGATGAGAAAGAGGGTCACGTAATTACCATCAAGAGCTTGTACAGAATAGATTCCACATCCTCTCCAACATATCCTGCCTGCAAAAAGAAGCAGTACCCACAATTATCAACAGTTGCCCCCACCCTCTTCTGCATTCCACTGTAGGGTTACAGCATCATCACAAAGAAAAAATGAACAAACAACAACAACTGGATGTGTAAACAGGTGACCAAAGTGCATGTTTTGACCTGTGTAAGAGTGGTGGCATCAGCAATCACAAATGGAACATTCACAAATCTGGCCAGAGTTTTTGCCAGAAGAGTTTTCCCTGTAAATTAAAATCCAAAATTTTTTGTCATAATTCCATCCCACCATCCCAAACATGTAGCACCCTCTATAGGATTGAACTTCTGCAATATAGTTGATGAAATAGTTTCTTCCACTTCGCTAGCTGTCAACTAGAGTCTCAAACATCTACACATCCATGATCAAGGTGAAAGGAGGAATTAGTGCACACCAGATCCAGTGGGGCCCATAAGAAGGACATTACTCTTCTCCAACTCAACAACATCATTCTCATAGCCCTCATCATCAGAGAGACCCATGGACAATCCACCCAGCCTGCCATGCCTCACACCAAAATCAACATCAATTAACACCACTCATGAGAATTATTAAGCTCTCTGAAACTGTTCATTTTGCCTTAACAGGTATCAATATTAGAAATCTTTCCCATTGCCACAAAAGCCAGCACCTCAGCAGCACACCATCCCTGTTAAGAAAGGATTAGATTAAGCATCAACCTCTTTCGAATTCTGAAAATCCCACACCATAGCCTCCTGAATACAAAATGGAAACTCGACCAAAACCCATGTCTTTACATCTTATGTGCATGCATGCTTAATATCCCAGATGCTCCTACAAGCTCCTTGACATGTTCCAATTCAAAAACACAAAAGAACAGAATGACTTAAACATAGACAAATTCCAAAGAACAGAACTAACCCTTCAGAATTGGATGGCTTCACATTGCCTTTCCTCAACGACTCAAAGTAGATACGCTTGTAGTGGTTATACACTGCCACTGACAATATCTGCATTGAACAGAGAACAAAGAAAAAAATCAGTTAATTTCCAGGCTCTTGGTTTGTTGGATCTCTTTGTCCAATGAAAATCAATTCCTGCAATGACAGGTCTGATTCAAGAGTACACAAATGTGCTATCAAATTTCCACTGGCCCATGCATAATCATCATCTACAAATCATCTAGATGATAAATACTCTGCAACAATCATCAAACCCTAATATTCTGCAAACCTTCACAGGATGTGCTTTCAGTAATCTCAAATGGCAAAAGGGTTTCCAATTGACACCAGAAGGATGATGATGAAGGCATGGAAAACGTTGGAAGCACATTCTTCCTTTGCCTTTCAATAGACAGGAAAAACAACAACAAAACAATCTAGCAGACACAATCCAAAAACCTACCCTAAAGAGACAGACCTTTTCTGCTTGAGACAGACCTTTTTTGCTCGATCTTGGCCAATAACAAACTTGTCCAAGGCTTGACAAATTTCTCGGGGAGTAGGGAGCTCCTTACCGAGGGTTGATCCCCCCCAGCTTTCCCGGGAGCTGAGCCCACTTCCAGAGCCACTGCCAGAACCACCACCTGTTCCAGGTTGTGCACGGACAAGGGTGGTATTGGATGGAAAGGGAGGGCTCGGAGATGCCTGTGTTGCTGCCACTGGAGGCAGGGGCGTCATCCCTGCTCCTTGCTGCCAATGCTGCGGGATGTCTCCATGCCCATGTCGCCGAACCGCATGCCACGTTGAGATTCGGGTTATCATGTCCCCGAGTTCCACACTCTCAGTCACATGATGATTCCTAGTAGTGGGAGCATTTCTCTTGGAGCGTCGACTTGCTCGAATACTCCTGAGTGATGATGATGATGATGATGATGATGATGAAGATGAAGGTGAAGGAGAAGAAGATGATGATGGATTCAAGGGTGGCGATGAAGAAGAGAAGGATACTGAAGAACAAGGTTCAACAATCACAAGAGAATCTTGCCCACCACAGTTGGTACAAGTGACAACAACATCATCAGAGAGAGAAGAATTGGTGGCAAGGGAGTCAAAAGCCATGGGTGTACTACAGCTTGCACAAATGGCACGAGCTTGAAAACCGCCCTTTCCTCCTTCCAAATCACTGGTAGCATCCCCTAACCCTACTTCCTGCTGCTGTTGTGAATGAAGATGCTGATTTCTTCTACTACTACTTCTCCCTTGTTGTTGCTGTTTCCTAGCAGACATGGCTTCCGCAACAGCCACAGAAGATTCCTCCGCCACCGCACGTGGATTCAGATCGCTACTCTTGAAGGAGCAAGCCGAAGAAGAAGAAGAAGAAGGCGGCATGACATAGGAGGAGAAAGAATTGGGCACAAAAAAGAAGGGAAGAAACCAAGAAGAAGAAGAAGACGAAGAAGAAGAAGAAGAAGAAGAAGAAAAGGGAATTAGGGTTCTTCCAGGAGAGAGAAGAGGCTGCTGCTGCTGCTGCTGCTGCGGCATAACAGCAGCCCGCAATCCAAACCTTCCCAACAACAACCCTTGTCTCCTCCCATGATGATGATGATGATGATGCAACGCAGCTACACTCGCCGCGACATCATTCAGCATTCTCCACCTCACCACCGCCATCTTGCACAAATCCTCCACTCCCCTCCCCCACTTCTCTTCTCCTCCTCCTCCTCTTCTCCCTCCCCCCCCCGGCTACCCTTTTCTTAACACTACGTTTCCCTCATCTACAAAAAAAGAACACAACAAATGCAACCAAAAAAACAACTTCCGGGTTCAAGCAATCCGCAGGGCTACAAAATACAAACCCATCATGATCTCCTCATCTGTTCTTCATCTTCTTGTCATTGATCTCCATCGCCAACACCACATGTGGGAATTCTTCCGTTTGCGATGATACGTCTCTTTGAGAGTACCTCTCTCTCTCTCTCTTCTCCCTTGTCTCTCACGCTCTAGAGGAAGAAGAAGAAGAAGCACTTTCATGGTAAAAACAATATTTACTGGGGTAAATTCTAGAGAAGAAGCAAATACAAGTAAAATAGTATTTTCAGTAGGGTAAGTTTTTTCTGCCCTAATGAAATTTGGTCTGAGAGTTAAAAACTTTTCATCTAGAAGCACATCCAAGTAAATTTTTTTTAAAACTAAATTACCAGGGTGATTCTCTTTTAGAGAAGCAGAAATTACAAAGTAAATTAGTATTTTAGTAGGGTAAGTTTTATCCAAGGGTACCTATTTACTATTTACCTTGAGACTAAACATTTCATCTAGAAGAACTTTCAAGTAAAATAAACAAATTACCGGGGGTGAATTTAATGTAAGAAGCGATTCACAAAGTTAAAAAAACAATATTTACCATGGTAATTTATATCCAAGAAGCAATTAGAAGTAAAATAGTGTTTTATCAGGGTAAGTTTTATGCAAGGTAATTTGGTCTGAGAGTAAGTTTTTTTCCGTAGACATTCATTCAGATTCTACTCTTTCTGTGGACAGAAGGAATCTCGGTCTGCTAAACTTTTAAAAAAATTCTCCTGGTCTCTTCTTGTCAAATAGCTGCCCGTCATGCCCCCTCACATATCTGGGCAAACCCCAAAACAAGTTACAATCCTCCCTTGTTGTAACCCCCTTTTTTTTTTCTTTTTTCTTTTTTTATAAAAAAATATTTAATTTAGTTGTGAAAAATTTGTCTAAACATATTCTCAGATATTATCAATTTTTATTTTCTATTAAAGAAAAGAAGGCTACTATGTAGTATACAATCTTAATATATTTGTCTTTTTTTTTTTTTAATTATGAAAAAATAGGCTACAGTCCTCCCAGATTTGTCACTTTTTTCTTTTTTTTTCTTTTATAAAAAATGCAGTTCATTTACATTTTTAAAATTTTCACATGTTATCACTTATTATTTTGTAAGAAAAGCTTCAAATCCTTTTGTGGCCCCCACATTGTCCATTATTATGAAAAGAGAATTTCCCTAGGGAACATATCTATTTGGATGAATGTGGAAGAATGTGATTTTGGACTCCGGAATTGCATTTCAAGGAATGTGTGAAAATCATCCATCAAAGCGCCCATCCATCCATCCATCCATCCAAATCAAGTCGAATGGACCTTTAGGGTTTAACCTAATATTTGTTTGCACACAAGAAGCAATTAAAAGAGTAGGTGAGAGTAATAATTTTTTTTTTAAAAGGTCCAAAATGATTGACAGTTCCCTTCCTTCAATGATAGTAAAATAACAATAATTGCCCAGGATTTTTTTTAACTGCCCCATTTTTTTTGTTGGTCAGCCTTTTGGAATTTTCAACTAAGCTTTTATTTTTGCTCTTTTTTTTGGTCAGGGCAGGGTCTTTTTTTTTCCCTTTTTTCTTGCACACCTCTTGTGGGTTAGGTTTAAATTTTTAATTTATTTTTACAAATAAAAAATTCCAGTGAGTGAGTCAGTGACTAAATTACTTATTTAACTTTTTTTGCCACGTGGTGATTATTCCTTATTGTCATTTTGTTGGAGATAAGATTGTGATGGTGACGTGGCAGTGACTTTGAGGGGGGAGGGGGGAAGGGGGGAAATTTTTTGTGGTAATTGATACTTGATACCTACCAAACTATAAAATCATCCTTGATTGGATGGATGAGTTTTATTTTCCATGATTGGGTGGATGAGTTCTGTTACTTGCACTGTCCATTCTACCATTCTTTTTGAACCTGACCCCAACTGGATTTAACTACCCTAGTTAACAGGGGCAGCTTCAACACTTGTCTGTCAAGTAATTAATTAATGAATTAATTTTTTAAGATTCCCTCCCCCCCCTTCTAATGGAATATTCCAGGCTATTATAAAAGATTCTCTAGTTTCCTTCACAAAGTTTTGTTCTTTGAAGAAATTTTTTTTTTTTTTATTTTCTATTTTTTTCCTGGGAAAAATTTCAACATTTTCTGAAAATATAATATATAATTAATGTCGAATTTGCCAAGGTACTACAGTTTATGTAGAGCATTGGTATTAATTTTCTTGAGGTTTGGGACTTGGGTGCCAAATGATTATTTCATTTTTCAAATTTCACTTCAGCTTTTTTTCTAAATAATTAAATTTTGGCGATTAGTTTAGGCAACTTCTTTGAAAGCTTTTGGGACTTTGAACCTTGAACATAATGACACTTGTTTCAACAATTTATATTATGTCTTTTTGCAAAAATGAGGACACATAATGTTCCACTAAATTATAGAATAAAAAAATGTTGTCAATTATTGAATACTTGCAAATTTTTGCAAATTTCAACATTTCAAAGAGATAATTTCTAGAAAATTTGACATTTACAAAAAATAACTTAATTATCATTGAATCTAAAAAGATATTTCCATATTACAAACTACATCAAACCTTTGATGAGTATTAGGACGGTTTATAGGGTCATAATTGTTGTAGTTTTCAATAAAAACTCAAATACCCAATTTTGATGTATAATCCTGGTTCTTAGATTATTTATATCAAATAACCACCCAAAAAATCACCAACTCTTTCATGAACCTTGGAAATTCTTTGATGTTTTTGAAATAATTGGAATTGGTGGGTCTTTGATTCAACATTTTTTTGGGAAGAATTTTTTTTTGTGGTGACAAAAAAAATTCAATTTTTTTCATATTTTAAATTAGAAAAAAATTGCTAAATTTTTTTAAAATTTTGCAAAAGTTTCAAAACCACAAAATTGAAAGAAAAAACAATGCTTCAATTTTGATTTTTTTTGTAAACCTAGGACCAGAGTTCTTTGATTTTTTTTTTTTCAAATACCCAAAACCTACAATTATTTAAAAATCAAATACATGCCCAACATTAGTCTTTATCAACATTAAAAAAATGGGATAATTTTTTTTTATATCAAATGGTTGTAATTCATTTGAATGTTGCAAGTTAATATTATTACATGTTTGGAAATTCATTGGAAAAATAACTTTAGCATGGAAAGACAAAATCACATAGGATAGGATGTAAATCTTAAGTTGTTTTTTTTGCACTATTGGAAGTAGATTTTGTGTTGGACACATTTAAATAGGAATTATTTTAATTAAAAAAAATTGAAATGAAGTTAGAGTTGGTTTGGATAGTGCATTTAGGTTTGGAGTTTGGTAGGTTTGATAGGTCTAGATAATTGCTTTGAAAAATGGTTGTCATGTTAGGGTTAATGTGTTTTTTTTTGTTTAAAAACCATTTGAAGTTGGTGGTAGGTTTTGGCAATGGTTGTTGTTGGAAAAGGAGTCGGTGTTCACAATGTCATATTAGTGTTGTGTTGGATGCGTTTGTTAGTTTATAGTGTTGATTTGTAGTGTTGTGGCAAAAAAGGAAGGCATTTTCAAGTTTTTGGTAAGCTTTTGGACGTTCTTTGGTGAGGTTTCTTTACAAAGTTATGTCTTGTGATTTCACAAGATTTTTAGGATGTCCCTTGGAAAATGATTGTAATTATTTTTTGTATTTCTTTTTTTATGAAAATATGTGCTTCTTTCGATTGCCATTCACAAATATTTTCACAAGCCTTAGTTCAAATTGTAAGTTAATGCATTTTTAAAATTGTAGTAAATTGAAAAATCATTTGGGTGTGTGAGTTAGTTTTGTTTCTAAGTTCACTTTTTTAAAGTTTTGAGCTTCATTTCAAGTCTCAAGTTGCATCTTCTTGTCGATCTTGAAACTTGGGAAAAAAAACATTTTTGCAACAAACATTCACCAAATTTATATTTATATTCTTAGTAGCCACTATTTGTTATTTTGGTGCAACAACCATTGCTATGTGCACTCAAAAATGAAAAAGTCATTTTAAGTAGAAGGATCTAAAAACAATTCACTACTTTTGTCATTCATGTTTCAAAAAATATTTCAATTTCACTAAAACTATTCATTGATTTATACAAAGAACCAGCCATAGAAATCTGAAAAAGTCTATGGAAAAGTTGGGTATGAGATTTGTGAAAACTAATGGTTCTAAAAGTAAAATTTCTAGCTAGAAATAAATTGTGGAATATTATGTAAGTTTTAAGTGTTGAATTAAGAAATATTATCTAAGTTTTTATTTTTCATAATTTCCATCAACAAATTTCTTTATGAACTTAAATGATTGTAATTGTTTCTACATTTATTTAATATTTCAGTTTAGATTAAATAATTTTACTTATCGATATATGATTGAATATTGCACATCCTAAAAATTAGATAAATTTTTCTTCTCAATGAAATTTGCATATTGGTCCTTTATTTCTGACATGGTTTCAATTACATTCCTTCATCTATCAAAGTTCATTCAATGCCATGATCACATGAATCACTAAAACTTTATTCACATGTGTACATTTATATCATGGCCAACATTTTTTAAAGAACTTTTTTGATGTAAAATGCATCAACAATTTTAGTAGAGTTCCATGTCTATTTCCAAGCTCCACCCCACCAAGAGTAAATCGTCAATATGAATAAAAATTTGACAATATTTTCAATTCCAAATTTTCATTATTTTAATAATAATATGAATAGTTAAACATTAACAAATGAATTTTGAATGTGGGAACCAATATAACACCTTACCAATGCCCTTTAAAAGGTTTGGAAATCTACCAATCTAGTATCCAAAAAAATTTAATCTTTTATCATAGAAATTGTTATTAGAAGGGGAGGTGGGGTAATGCATAGCATGCACAAACTTTATTAAAATTTGTAAAACATCCATTATTATGGGGGATTTCAATTTTATAAAACTATTTTCATATTTACAATTTCAAAACCCCTAACCATATACAAAATTCAATATACATGATTTTTTATTTTTCATCTATAATTGAATAAGAACATGATTGTTTGAATTTTTTTGTGCAATATCTACTTCTTTCTTCTTGAAATAAGGTTACATGTGTACTATTCCCTTTTAATAGACTTACCTTGCTACTTAACCCAAAAAAAAGTTGTTATTACTCGAATTTTTTTCATAATTGTACTTGAATAGGCAAATACAATAATTTAAATATTTTTCTAAATGGAATTATGTTAGATTTTTATTCATTTATTGAGGATGAGCCCCAATTCAATTATAACTAATGGTTGATATACCCACACCAACTTAACAAACTTCACACCATGGTAATCAAAAGCAATCATCAATTGTGACACCCATGATTGACTCTCCTTTTCAATGACCATAATAATCAAACAACAAGTAATATATATTTTATCACTTCAACTACCAAATCATCAACAACAAAACAAGAACAAAACTTGCATAAACATTAAAACAAAAAATCAAGCAAAAATCACAAATCTTGCATGTCAAACTTTACAACTTTGGATTTGTTTGAAAGAAATTCAAATCCACCAAATCTTATCCAACATTGCAAAAATATCAAACTGTAATACCTATATATGCACTTTCTATATGTTGGTAGTTTAATATTTCAACCATTTGACACAACCATTTGTTTTGAAGCAAGAAATAAACAACACATGTGAAAAATGCCAAAATTAACAAAAACATAAAGATAAAATAAGAAAGAAAATTAATAACAATTATATTAAAAAAACAATAAAGTTTCCATGACTTGATAAATACTATATTGATCTTCAAGCCTTTATTTTGGATTGGAATTTTTTTACTAAACCAAACATCTTCAAAAATCTTTAAAAATCACCTAAACACAAACTTGCCCTTGAAATGCAATCTTCACACACAAGAATTGAAAACAAATTTGACAAAGTAATATCAAATTTACATTATCAATTTTTGTGAAGATTACAAATCATTGCAACTTATGAGTAATGAACCACAAAATGGTTTTCCTTTTTGTTCCACTATTTCATTGTTTCAAATAATCTTATTTAAACAATCAAAACAAAGTTACAACGATTTTTTGACATGGATGAAACTAAAAAATCTAGTTGGTTCATTTTTATCTTAATTTTGATTCTCTCAATTTTTTGCAATAATGATCAAAATGATGTAATTAATTAGTTGTGAGTGCATCCCAAAGTTCAATTTTATTTTTTTTGTTATGGGCCACTTTGATTGTCCCTTCACAAAAAATCATGAAACTTTGATACTCCCCTAAACATTAACATCTTCTACCAATATGAGATTATGATGGTGCTATTTTATAAAATATTTTGAATGCACATTTTGCCTCACCTCATTGCTTAATAAAACTTTTATTCTTAACTTTGTTTATCATCATTTTTGGTGTAAGCTTTTACAAGAACTTAGGTACTTATTGTGATTCATAATAACTAATTTAATTAATTGTGATGCATCCCTTGAAGCACATATGTTTTGATGATTTTTATGTATTTATTTTTGCAATGGGCCATTTGGATCAACTATTTTCAAAAACATTTTGAAATCTCCCCCTTCCCCAAATAAAAATTATATATTTTTACATTTTTTACACTTAAATCATACAAATATATTTATTTTATAGTTACAATGTTTTACTTGGTCACATAAAATCATATAAATGTATTTATTTTACATTCACATTGTTTTAAGTAACCACACAAAATCATATAAACTAGTGTGGCATGTGTCATTGGCCCAAGTGTGAACCCATTAAAAATTAGGGAAACTCAACATGTGAACATTGTTTTGCAATGTATGTATTGATTTTTTGAACAGCGAAATATGAAAGGAAATCACACTTGAATTGAATGGTAAGCTTTCAAGTGCTACCACGTTCTCAACTGATTTTTCCTTCCAAAACTTGGTTTTTTGGAATTTATTTGAATTTTTAATAGCAGAAATCACTTTAAAATCATGTATTTCCCACATTCTGAATCCAAATCTTACCAAATAAACTCCATAAAATCCTGCTCATCAAGATCTTTCCAACAACACCGAAGGCACATTCCAATTCCTCTGAAATTTTCAGCTATGATTCAGTGAAGAAATCATTTAATAGTCAAGAACTTCTACACCACATGTCGAAACACAATGAAACCAATCTGATGCACCCCTCCTCAAGAGCTTTCCAAAGGGACCAAGAACATAGTCTGAAGCATCCCCGTTTGGTGGATCTCATAAGTACAAAAAAAAACAAGACATCACAAACACAGTGACCCTGCCAATAGATAAGATGTTGTACATCTACCTACTGTGTCCACACTCTGAACACCAAAACAATCGTTGCAATCTAAACAGTCTAAACACTTTCACCAAAGAAACCAGTTCACCTAATATGAAACTGGTTCTACTAAGGTAAAACTTCCAAAAGTTGAATCCAATGCCATAGTCCCTGTGGGGGCGGGGCCCAACAAACAAAGTACCTTCCTTCATAGATAGCCTAGTGTGTCCTGTGCCATTGCCCAAGTGTCATCATGTCCTCAACTGATTTTTCCTTGCAAAACCTGGTCCGATGCCCCTCTCCTCCTCCTCTAGAGCTTTCCAAAGAGACCAAGAACGCAATCTCAACCATCCCAGTTTGGTAGATCTCATCTGTACAAAACAAAACAAACTAACTACCTTGCTTCATAGATAGATATATTTATTTTCACATTACACTTACACATCTCCTGTCCTACATTTACACAAGCATAGATGAATTTTACACATTTACATTTACAAAAAATATATTCTAGTATAAAATTTACACGTAACACAAAAAATGTAAGTCCTAAACCATTTCCACCCACAACACTAGTTAAGACTCAAAACCTCACTTGATTAAATGTTCATAAAAAATGACCTTTGAATCATCAAGAATAGTGTTTTGAATCAAGACCTGAAATCTAACTTGATTAAATGTTCTTAAGAATGAGCTTTGAATCATCAAGAATAATGTTTTGAATAGTCGATGATTCAATAATCTACCCACTCATAAAATGTAAGCAAAGTGAACATTTGAGATCTAATTGATTATTGCAAGTAAATAATGGAAAGATAATCAAACCTTTGAACCCTTGAATCATAGGCAATGACATGGAGATTTTTGACAAATAATGGAATAAAATTGCACCGAGATAATTGAACCTTAAACCCCTCTTAATCAAAACTTTAAAACCCCCCCTTAATAATGAATGAATGAATGGGTGGAGTTGTTTTTGAGAGAGATTTTTGTGAGCAAGATCATGCATATTTCTTTAGGTTTTAATTATTAAAAAATCACAACTTTGTTAGGGAGAGGGTAAGATGATACAAGATGATACATCTTGTGTTGGGAGATTCTTCCCAAAAGATGGCAGCTTTCCGGAAGCAGATGTGGGATCTGAAATCCTGGAAATGACAACAAAAGAAGAAGGAGGTATTGTTTGATCGGGATTTTGATCAGTACCCATGTGCGAGGATATATGTTTAGCAGAAGAAGAAGAAGAAGAAGAAGAAGGTGGGTGTGATGATGATGGAAGGAGGGTCAGCTCAACTCGACTGCTGAAGTTGCAGCTTGTGAGATCCTTTGTTTTGTTATAATCTTCAATCTTCATCTTCGTGGGTTTTGGTGAGGATCGGATCGGAACGGACTAACCCGACTGCTGAAGTCGCAGCTTGTGAGATCGTTTGTTTTCTTAGATTCAATCTTCGTCTTTTAGGTTGTGGGTTCGGATCGGATCGGATCAATTTCGACTGGCGAAGCCGCAGCTTGAGAGATCGTTTTTTTTCTCGGTTAGATTCAATCTTCGTTTTTGTGGGTTGTGGCGTGGACATGGGATTAGTGCAAAGTGAGAGCAGATTCTTGTCTTCTGTTGTTATGTCTTGCATTTTGTTGTGTTTCGATTAGGCGTTTGTATCGAGCAGATAACGCGATGGGCAAATCTTTTACTCGAAGCTGAGACGTGAAAGTAAAGCGGCTCACCGTAGTAGCGACGCAACGCAGCAGCGAGGAGAACAAGACATGGAGAGTGTGGACATGTTCAATGCGGCCACAGCGCCGCTCACGTTCCATGATTTTCTGGATCGCATGCGGCATCCATTAGCTGCAGACTTTGTGCGCTCCATCAAAACGTCAGTATCTCTTTCCCCTTTTCATCTTTGGAAAGAGCTGCATACTTATGGGAGTGTCATGTTAGGGTTGCAAATTAGGGTTTCAAGTTTTCTACTCATATAGGCATCCTTGTAGCTCCAGGTGAAGCTCTTCTTCTTCAAACCAAGGTATCCATAAATCTCAAGCTGAGGTTCATGCTTGATAGCCTTTAAATGAACTTGCTTGTTCTGTTTCCATGATGAGGGCTTTTAGATCATTGCTTCAGGTACCCGCATACCTCCATTTCCTGTGCTATCCCCATGCCTGCCCTGCCATTGTTTCTCCTGGCAGAATGTTATGCTATATGTTCTCTAGTTCTGCTATATGCCCAAATCAAATGCACAGGAATCCAGCTGCTGCAGGTATGTAGATATCAACTGGGTCTGTCATGTTAGGGTTGCCAAAATTAGGGTTCAAGTTTTCTACTCATATAGGTGCCCTTGTAGCTCTAGGTGAAGCTCTTCTTCTTCAAACCAATGTCTCCATAAAACTCAAGCTGAGGTTTATGCTTGATAGCCTTTCAATGGATTCGCTTGTTCTGTTTCCAGGATGAGGGTTTTTAGGTCATAGCTTCAGGTACCTGTATACCTCCATTTCCTGTGCTATCCCCATGCCAGAATGGTATGCTATAGGTCAACTAGTTCTGTATATGCCCCAATTGAATGCACAGGAATCCAGCTGCTAAGGGTATGCAGATATGAATCACTGATTCATAATCTCAGTCCATGAATGGAAAATCTGGCCTCAATCTTTGCAAGTTTGGAGTTTGGAAAATTGCTCTGACTAGTATTATATGTGAATGTATTTTTGTGATTTGATAATGAGCATCATTGGCCTTGCAATAATCCTGTATTCGGGGTCATCACTCACTCACTCACTCACTCACCCCTCTTTGATTCTCCTTGTGCAGTTTCATAATGGATTTCACCACCAAGGTTCCTGATCCGGATAGTGACAGCGAGAGTGTGCAGACATTTCTTAGCACTACTGAGGGTGCATTCCAAGCTCACCCTCTCTTTGCAAATGCAACAGATGAGGAGCTAGAAAGTGCTGGCGAGGTTCTTCCCTTCTCAGCACCAATACGTTTTGTGTTGTCTTTTGCATGTGCTGTAATCATACAATGAGTTTGTCTGTCTCTGATGTAGCCAATGAGGTTGTGGGAGCAGTACGGTGTCTTTCTCTCATATTTGTGCTCTGGTCTGATTTCTCCCCTGTTTTTTATTATGGACAGGGCCTGGAAAAGTATCTAATGACCAAGCTGTTTGCTCGAGCTTTTGCTCCTCTTCCTGAAGAAGTTGAGCATGATCAAAGATTATCAGAGAAGATGGGGATGCTGCAACAATTCATCCGTCCTGAGCATCTTGATATTCCCCCAAGCTTCCAGAATGAATCTTCATGGCTGGTATGCAACTACCCCTTTTCTCTCTCTCTTTTGATTTTGTCTAAGAAGCTGGACAGCTTGAGAGGAATACTTAGTTCTCTCTCAACATTCTCAAGGTTGGTGTTTTGTGGGTTCTTTTTTTGCTTACCCTAAACTCACAGAGGTTGGTTTCTTTGGGATGGACACACCAGCTGGCACAGAAGGAGCTTCAGAAAATCAACACATACAAAGCACCCCGTGATAAACTTGTGTGCATCCTAAACTGCTGTCGGGTCATCAACAACCTGCTGTTGAATGTATCACTTGCCACAAATGACAATCCCTCAGGCGCTGATGATTTCCTTCCTATCCTTATATACATTGTTATCAAAGTAAGCCTGTCTCTCTTATTCTTATGTTTTCTAACTTATCTTGGACTCTGTCTGAAGCTTATGCTTGCAACCATGGGGAATTCACAGAAGACTTATGTGATTTCAGTATTCTCCTTTCTACTCGGGATTGTGAAGTAGCCAAGACTGGGTGGCAATGGGTTTTGCAGGCAAATCCACCACAGCTTCATTCTAATCTTCTGTACATCAGCCGGTACCGCCACCGCTCAAGGCTGATATCAGAGGCATCCTATTTTTACACAAACCTTGTGTCAGCAGAAACTTTCATCAGCACTTTGGAGGCAAAGTCTCTGTCTATGGACAAAGGTGAGTATGAGAAGCAGTTACAGGCAGCTAGGGCTGTACTGGATGGGATGAACATGCCCTCACCGTTGCCATCAAGGACAGTGCCACAAGAGACCCATGGGCTTGTTGGGAGGGAAGAAGAGCATGCATCATTACCCTCAAATGAAGCAGCAAACAAAATTGAACCTGGCCCTGGATTGACCATCCACAAAGAAGACCAGATTGAGTCCCCATTGTTGCCTGCTGCATCAACTTCAGCCATAGTGGCATCTACAAATGCTCTCCATAGCCCCAAAGAAAGCAAACAAAGGAATCTAGGGGCAAGTATCAAGAAGCTTGAAGCTGCAGCCATCCCTGCAGTTTTAGAAGCTGATCGTAGTGGGCAGCTTGCTATAGACTATCCTTATCTATATGCAAGTGCTGGAGATTTGAGGGTTGCTGATGTAGAGTCTCTACTTTCCGCTTATAAAGAGCTTGCCCTGAAGTATTGTGTCCTCTGTAAAGCTGTGGAAGGGACAGGGATATCAGAAAAGAACCATAGGGTTTCTTCCCCTGTAGTTGATTCGAAGGATGCTGGGACTGCTCGTTTCAGTAGTACAGCAGAACTTGAGAGTGCCCCAGAATCAACATCTCACAGTGAGTCTATGGCTGTAACTGGAGAGCAATCAATTTTGAAAGAAGAGCAAGCACCTGATGTGAAAAGAACAATTCAATCTGATGGGCTCCAAGACCTATTCGATGGAATGCATGTGCGTGGTGAGGGCTCTGATGAGGGAAAGGTTTCATCTCCAGAGAGTCCAACATTTGGGAATATGGGAAGGGAGGAGTATCCTTCAGATAACCATAGTGGGCGAGAAATGGAGCCACAGCCAGAGAAGAGGGTCTACAATGATGAAAGTGCGGTGGAAGAGGAACATGTGGTTGCAGAAGACACAGGGCACTCATCCCATGAGATCTTCGAAGAGAGCCGTGATCCATCAATAGACAAGGAAGAGGTTGTGGAGTCTGTCACTGGATGATACACAATGATCAAACCCACTAGATAGAAATCCTTCACTTTCATCATCTCAAATGAGTTAGCCACATATTCTGAATTGTGTATTTGTTTATGGTGTGTCTTCCATGGAGTCTGTAACATATTTGTAAGGCGATGGGTCTTGAGGAGAGGCATTCCTGTGGCTAGGGTTGAACCAGCTGAGCACAGCAGAACAGTGCAATATTTAAGGTGGAATTGTGTTTCCAGTTGAGGCCATGCACTGGTGAATAGAAAGCTTTGAGGCAGGTGGTTAAAACAACAATTCGTATGTGCAGGATGCTCATGGACATAAACCCTAAACCCTAAACCTGGGAACACATGACCATCAGATAAACCTGACCGCTGGATCAACCAGTGCCAGTACACCTGCTTGCAGCTTGGCAATTGTCATCATTTGTGTGTCATACATTAAAAGCTAATGTGGAGTTTCTTCTTCTGTCTTTGACATGAACTAAGGTGCCTACCTCATGATATAGTATGCATGTCTGGCTTTTTATCTACTCACTTGATCTTGTGCTTTATGGTGGGTAGCAATCATGGGTAAAGATGTTTTCAGAATCATGGGGCCTAGGCAAAGCCATACCTTGCACTTCTTACCCTTTCATGAAAAGTTGGCTTGAGTTCAAGGACAAAACAACTTCACAATGTGGGTATTGGCAAGAAATTCTTTACCAAGAGTTGTGTTATGTATGCAATGTCCAGACTAATATATGAAGTTGAATTTAGATAACAAATCCTTGGATTCTTTGCTATACATGGATTGTTTTGAAGGTAAAAATGTAATGTTATTGTTGAGACAACAAAATGGCAAAGAAATTGATTTCCTTATGCTCACACTTAGTCTTTGTACCCTTATCCTTAGCTTGTCAACAATAGGTTACATTGTAGTAGTCTATGTGGTTAATAGTATGGGTTATTGACAAATGCCAAATGCTGACAACAAAAAATTTCAGTCAAGTTGTTGAAGATTAGGAATATAGGATATAGTGTCAAGAATTCATGCTAGAACATGACAAAAAGGACAAACCTTCTCAAGAAGTACTCACCTGTTGTTCTCCACTCATGAGTTGGAGAAGCTAGCAAATTCGTATTTACTCCAAGCCCCCAGGGTACAATGATTTGGGTCTTTATAGTGCTCACATTTTGTATACCCAATTAGAACACAATCAAAAAAGGAAGTGTTCAAAGAAAGCATGTCCAAAATCTAGAAGAAGAGACTCCAATTCTTCTCATCTGAGTTGGAGTAAATAGAGTCGAAGCACCCAGTTGTAGAAGAATGATCTACAAATGCAAAAGAAGAAAATGGTTAGAAGAAGAAGGTAGGCATGAAAGTAGGCTAACATATGGGCTCTTACATGATCTCTTCCACATGCATTCAATCAGGCGTTGTTTGTTTGTTTGTAGAACTGCTCAGAAAAAAACTCAATGATCTGTGAATTCATGGGAAATTGTGGTGTTTAGGAGCTGCTCTCAACCCAACACACAGTGATCTATATCCTACAGAAAATTGATTGTGAGCAAAATCAGTAGTACTCACCAGTACTTTTGGGAGTGAAATTTTGCTGGGAGAATTGGCATCAAGCAGATCCAGGTGCATTCTTGAGTTGTTGATGACAGACCCTCTCCAACTGTAGGAACGATGTCTTAGCTAAAACATTTGTTTTTCATGAGTGCTGGCAATTCCTCCATATGATTCAACCTGAATAGAATGGAGAGATGACTAACCAACAAGGCTACAGAGTACAGAGACTTCAGATCCACAACATAACAGCACCAAATCAGCAGAGTATGAAGACACAAGAGGAACCCTAACCTTACAGAACAGATAGAACAAAACCAAAAACTGAGAAGGGGTTTGATAAACAGTGACCATTTCAGGGACCATCAACAGTGACATGTATAGTACTGACTGCCTACCATAAAATTCTCAATTGCTCCCAACAGTTGGATGGAGAAAAATTGAGAGAAACCTAAGAGGGGGTAATTTGGGAATCCACACAAGAGCTTTCTGAAATGGTCAAATAGTCAAGTGCAACAGCAAAATTGACAACTCTGCATCAGTACTTCACTGCAGGCAGGAGTGGAACAATTTCTAATGTAGCAGAAACCCAATATCAAATCTTTGTTTTAGTCTCACATTCTACTCAGTTTCCAAAATAACTCTGTACATAAGAGAGGAAAGAGGAACCAGACCATAAGTGGAACAAATGGTAGAAGCAGGAACTCAAAATTACGGGAGGCTCCATTACCCACTTTTTCATGGTACCACATCTGATCACAGTGTCCAACTACAACAGTAATAATATCACTTGACATGCTAGATACAAAATGAACTTGATATAGTGATTGACAAGACAGACACTGGGCATCACCGACAGTCCATGCAAGAACAAATGTCATTTCAAAGTGATAAATTGGCATCCTTCAACATGACTGCTCTCCCATCAATTTTGTGAAATGAACTTTTTGGCAGTGTGGCAATCTTTGCAAACCTACAGATTTTTTCACTAATTGGAGAGGAGCATCACGAACTGTGTTGATGAGTCCCAATGAAATAGCCAGTTTCTTGCTATGGTGACACAAATGGAACACATTTTCTTCTTCTTCCACATCATGCAGTACACATTTAGTATTAGGCACAATACCTAGCATCATGCATGAACCCTAACAATCTCTGCAGTTCTGCATGGATTTCAATCATCTGATGGTGGTCTTGATCATCTACTACAAATGTAGGCACCTTATTATTCACCTCAATCCAGCTGCAACCTGTCTGCTTCTTCACACCTCTTTCTTTTGTCTGCTGTTCAACATTCTCATAGAGATGCCTGTTACCACCAGCAGCGTAGATGTTTGATAGCAGCACATGACAGCATTTTTCAGGCTCCAATTCAAGAATTGGTTTAGCAAAGCTTTCTGCCATCCCCACATTGCCATGAATTCAACTGACCACATTTTGAGATGGCATCTTCTTGAACAATCTCCAAGCATCCTCCATGCTCCCACATTTTGCATATTGTAGTACCTTGGCAGCTTCAACACTAATTATATTATTTGTAAAAATGTTGATGTACAAACTGCTCCAAGATGTACAACTGTGCTGTCTCATCAATGTAAACCACCAAGCAGTCTGAATTGAAAGAGATCCAAATTGAGAAGAGTTTTTCCATTCATAGTGTCAGCTGCACACTATCCCCTTAACCATCCCAGTGTTATCTGATTTTCAAGCTTCTCTTTCCATGAAGGGGTCTTCTTTCTATGAGGCATTCCTGGTATGAATGCTCTATGACAATGAAGTGTGAAATCTTCAGATTGGATGGTGGCAACAGAGGCTAAATGTTGAACTGTGCATTTTTCAGTGCTGATGAATAGAACACAGCATTGTTAACTCGAGCAGTGGTGGCTTGACAACCTATGAATGGTGCTGGATGGTGAGGATACTATGATGGGTGGGTGGGAATCCATTGAAGCCAAATCTCTGCTTGGCATTCCATCTCGATCCCGAAATCCAAAGCGACAATTCAAAAAACACACTGATCACTCTTGGCAGTTGGACCTTGATGGAAGCCTGTGCAAGTCGATGCTCTGAAAGGGGAAGGGAGAGTTTTTGTGTTCATCATGGACCTTCAGTTCAAAAACCGAATGTCTTTGTGATGTGATGATTATGGTAAAGAGAAGTTCTGCAAGTTTTTTCTAGATCTGGATATTTACATCAAAATGGTCATGGATTCCATTTGGGTTTTGCTATTGAGTCTGATTGGATTGCCTGTGGTGGAGTATATGCTCGCAACAGTTGTTTCTTTAAACTTGATTCTGCATCCCATGCATTTGCTAGAAGGTTTTGAAGCACTAGTGATTATTATAATGGGTTCTTTTTCTGTTTGGGAATCTGGGATGCAACTGATTTAAAGTTATCATGGCTGCTGACTCTGGTATTGGGTGGCCATGGTTCAAGACCATTATGCCAACTTGTTGTTTTTGGTAGACGAAAGATCCCTCTCACTCCCAAGTAGTAGGCATAAAGAATCCTCACTCTCCTACTCCTTGCAATTGATGTCTATTTAGGTGCATGATAATGTTCACCTTGTGCTTTATGATGGGTAAAGCCCACAGGTGAGGGACATTCCCAAAATTTGGGGTTAGACCCAGCTGCTGCCCCAAACTATGAACCTTATTTTGGGAACAACCCCACCCTGGGGCTTTATACCTTCTTACATAAACACCACCCCAAACCTTGTACCCTTGAAGAGCAACTCCAACAGTAGTATTTAGTATGTGACCCTGCAAACTAAACTTGGATGAAGAAAGTCAAAACATGTGGGTTTGGCCCAACATTTGTGCATAGTTTCTTGAGAATGGTAAAAGGCACAGCAAAAACCTTATCACCTGCCAGAGAAGAGTGTAATAAATAATGATCTGGCTGCTGCTCCATGTTTCTGATTGGTCAATCATAATGATTAGTCCAAGTAGTTTGCTACTAAGTAGTCTCCCACCTATTTGCAGTCCCAGTTGATTTAGTTTTACAGATGGGGTTGAATAAAAAGTAAATCGGTAACTAAACTTGAATGTGAGAAATAATTTTTGTACAGTCACATACTCATCTCTCACAACTTCAGAGCTACGAAACATCGCATGAGACATACTAGCTGAACAGAATCCTCAAATACGTATAGCACATCAGGGATGAAAGAAATTGAAATATTCATTGCAATTCCGGGTGCAAGGTGGTTCAGAGAACTTGGGTCTGAACAGTTGGGTTTCTCAACAAGCACCCCAACTGGCATCATAGAAATCTCTAATTGCTTAACCTCCATCATCATGCTTCTATAAAATGCCATAATGCTGAGTATGTTTTGACATATCTCAATATATGTGTTTTTTTTTCTCTGTTGGAAGGTGTTACATTACATGGGCATCCTATTTCTAAACAAGCATTGAAAAAAAATGGCACCCATCTGCTGAGGGGTTGACCATGAAGCAACTCACTTATAAGCTAATAGCAAATTGGATGTCTGGCCCATGAAGCAACTCACCTATAAGCTAATAGTAAATTGGATGTCTAGGCATGTGATGCACACAAGTAGAGGAGTTTACCGACCATCTGGCAGGACAGAAAAAAGCACACTCTTGGATTGTTGGTCTTAGACAAAAGGATGAGCCCCTTGAGCAAAGGTACATAAGCTCCTTGGCAATTTTCCATTCCAAACTCGACAATCTAGGTGCACCACCACCTGTTGCCAAAGAAGGTTCAATCACCTTCCACATCTTCTCCTTCATGAGCATAATTTGGTTCGGCTTTGAAACACCCATATCAAGTAGTTGGACCAGTCCCTCCAACTTCATGTTGTCATTGATCTCCTTGTTTTGCTCCATGGCAAACTGTAGATCATACTTGTGCATACAGCATGTTCAAGCATACAACAAACAACACCTGTATGTGCATTATGAAGCTTCTTGAGTTTTCAAGTTGTACATAACATTTTTTGAGTTGCAATTTTGTGATTTGGTCTTGAGTTTTCAAGTTGCACATGACAAAATTGTTGTGCTGCAATTCGTGATTTTGTCTTTTAAGAAAGGAGTTGTATGAGATTTTTGTGTAAGTGTGCAACAGATCTCATCGACATAATTGAATTGATGTTGATGTCCAGATTCATAACTCCATTGTTGCCAATTTGAAGATGTGCATGCCCATGTATGTGAAACTTCCCCAAAAAAATCATTTTTGTTGTTGGTACATGAGTGCACTTGTCAAAGTTCGAACCATGTGTTTGTGTTTTACTATGTGTGAGTTGAGCTTGTGTTTTTATTTAAGTGAAATGCAAAAGGGTTGCAATTTGTTGTTCAATTTGAGAGCAATCTTGGAAGTGCATTCTTGATTTTCATAACCTCAAGACTTGTGCATTTCATTTTGTCTTGTCATGCCTTCATAGAAATCATCACCAAATTTCAAGTTTTAGCATTTCTTTTTGAAAGGTGTTGTTAGAGTCTCTAAACCCTTCATAGTTGGATCCATCATTATAGGGGAATGTAATGCTTCACCCTCTAGCACTACAAGTGTAAGGGATGTGATGTGCATCAGAAAGGTCATTTGCCTCCTATCATGGACCTCGGTCCAAGTTGTTAGAGGCTTGTTGTCACAAATCTTAGGACCCAAGTTCTCCAAAGCCTAAAAAGCTAGGAAGGCAAAGTTGGAATTAAATTGTCTTCCGAGATGTTTAGAATGTTAAGTTGTTTTGGGTTGAAGTAGTGTTAGGGGCAAATGGGAAGATGATGATAGTTAGGTGTAAGGTTTCTAACATGTAGAAAATTGAACAAAGCTCCAATATTGAAATTTGATTGTCATCAAAAGCATGATGAGCATCAAAAGGTCATTATTATTTGGCTAGGGGTAATTTTGAGGGAATAATACATGAGTTTTGTGAACCAACATGCCAAGAATGCAAATCAATACTATGCCTCAATGCTTGACAAATCTTTTATAATTGGCCAAATTAAAATTGCCTTGCATACTAAACACAAACAAAATTTTGTGCAATTTGTGATAGTTTATCACCTACTTAAACATGAATGATCAATTATAAACTATGAAAGTTTGAAATGCTTATTTTATTTTATCCAAGTGCTTAACAACCTTCATCATCATTAGAACAACACAAGTGCATGAGCCATGGCTAAATGCATGCACAAGCTTATGCTTAGTGAAACACATCTTGTAGTTTAGACTAACAAACTTTTTTTCAATCAAAATTGATGAGGTGACCACTATAGGGCATAAGCATGTTAAAATAGGCCAAAACAAATCCTGATAATGTAGAAAAAAAGAATTGTCAACTTTGGAGGTTAAAAGTAGGACAATTTTTTTGAAAATTAACATTTAAATTGTAGAGCATATGTAGTATGACATGAAAAAAAATTTAAAAGCTTCAGATGTGTTTTTTTTTTTTCCAAACTACTTTCAATTTTTTTTTTCATTTGGTGTTGTTGTCCAATTTTGCACAAAGTAGACATAAAATATAATCATGACCTCTTTTTTTTAAATTCATTTTTATGTCTCCTTCAAAGAATGTTTAAAGCATGTTTTACCATGCTACAAACACAAAATGCATTTATAATTCATATTGAAAAGAAGGTTTTTAGCACTTTAGACTTAAGTAGGGAAAATCTTATTTTTGAAGGATTTAACATTGTCATAATTGAAATGTTCAAGTTTCAAAAAACTTCTATCTATATGGATGATGGTTCAAACACAAAACACATCACTTGAAAAGTTTGATTTGAAAAATATATTAAATATAAATTTGCCAAAAAAATAATAAAATTCAAATAATAATATAAATTGGGGATGACCATATATGGTTTATTTAATATGGCTAATACACCTCAAATTTTATAACATTGGTAAAAGGTCTAAAATTCAAATTTTCAAATTTTACTTTCTACCTATTTTTGTTTTTTGAGCAAGGATTGCCAATTGGCCTACTTTAGCATGCTTGTGCCCTATTAATCTTGGATTGGCATTCATGTTGATGTGATTAAGGGTTCAAAATGCACCCTCACATTGCTAACATTGGAATGAGTATTAATTGGATATATTGTTGACAACTTAATGAAAATGATGGTGGAAAATGTGTTATCATTTGGGGCTTTAAGAGTCTAACCAAGATTCCAAGTTCAGTAGTTTTGGCGTAGATGGGTTTTTGTTTTCCAAGGTGTTAGGACAAGTATTGCAATTCAACTCATGGAGAAAACACCATTTTCATGTTTGGGATGCATTATGCATTACATTGCCCATTAAATTAATTATGTAGTCCAAATTCTTTCCAAATTGTCACTTGTGTCCAAGATTGAAGTTTTACTACAATTTATGTACACCTATTACAATGGCCCCCCTTAAGCATTAATTAGAAAGAAAAAAATGTGGTTAGTTTTTAAAGCACGCTCAAAGCATTGAAAAGTTTTCACAATGTGAAAATATAGTCGATCTTCAACCTTTTTTGTTGTTGAAAGGTTTTATATAAATGTTTGGGGAACAAGTTGTGCATGGATTTGCCAAAACAAACTAATAATTGTGATATTGAGCTATTTTTGGGCTTGACTTGCATTATCTTCATGCTTGAGCATGATTATATGTTTTTTTTTTTACTTTTGTGAAAACTTGTCAAGGGGATTTATATCACATGTATTGTGACGAGCAAGCAAGTATATATTAAAATATTTGAATTAGTTTTTGAACATTGTGGAACATTGTAAAGATTTCTTGTATTATGGTTGGGTTATTAGACCCACATATGGGATTAAATATGCCGTTTTTTGTTATTTTGGTTGCATTTATATATAGCATAAACAATGCACACTAACCAAAGCTTTGAGTTGGGTTTCAATGATTGATTGGCTCTTGGCTATGGAAAGGTTAGGAAACAATGTAGCAATAGTGTTGTTCATGGGTTAATTGAAGAATTGGATCGAATAGTCCATTGTAAGAAATCATGATTGCCATTGGTTGCATTATACACCCATAATCTAGATGTAGCCAAAAGCTAAACATATCTTCTTGGTTTAACTCAAACCTTTTCAAGTGCCATTATTATCATGGGAGGCACATAAAGGGCCAACAATATTTTCATCCCCCCACCCTTTTCTTGGTGAAGATTTGTTGGATTAATTTTTTTTTTTTCCCAAAATGACGACAATGTCAAATGTGGTTGCAATTATGAACCACCCATTGAATGAATTTTTTTTTATAAATAAAATTATTAGCCAACAACCAAGTTATCTTTCATAAACTTTCAAAATGGCTAAAGCTTATTGAGTTGTCGATGGTTACAATATTGGAAAGTGTTGAAGATGATAGTTGTATTTTTTACATATTTGTCTTTCACAAATAACAAATTGACAAACAAGCTCACAACATAGCGAAATTTGGTTGTGCACATGTATACAAAAAAAAATTACATGGAGAACTTTCAATTTGCTATTGTGATCAAAGCACGGACATAGAAGAAAATTTAAATAACACTAGAGCAATATATATATGCAATAAACACCCCAAATTGTTGACCCTTTTCTGCATTTTGTCAAATTTTGTGATTTTCTTGCTCAACTTTTCAACATGAAATTTCCATTGCATACATGTTCCATTCCTATACTTCTTTTGTGTTGGCATTTTATGTGCATTGCAATTGTGCTTTGTATTTGCTAATATATTATTATGTTTTATATTTTTGTAGGCCCATTCTAAATTAAATAAATTTTGATTTAGGGCTTTGAAAATCATGAAAATAATAAACATGCACACCACCTCTTTGAAATTATTCCAACGGTTCCAAAAGTAGAGGGGAGTCCTAGGTTTTGAAAAGGTTAGGGTATGGTCACATCAAAATAGACATAAACTTATCCTAATATATAAATACCAATATGATTATTCAAATAGCCTACTTAATTAATACATTTTTTAATAAGCCCCTTTGAGATAGTTTGGTCACAATGTTTAAATATTCATAATAACCTCACTAATAGGGGTTTTGTTTTTGAATTGTGAGGTGGGCTAATAGAACGAGGACCTTTGGCTGGTTGAGTGAAAAATTACATATCGTAATTTCTTGACATACTAAAGTACATTAAATTACTACACCAAATAATGTTTAATTAACTTGTGAATTGAGGCAAGGGTTTGGGGTGTAATGCCTTATCCTCCATGTAAAATCTTTTAAGATGAAGCATTACACAAAACATCACACTCAATATCAAAATTATTTTAACGCCATTTCTCAAGGTAGGAAATGAATCTAATATCATTTTTTCCTTTATTTTTACACCAAGACTTGCCTTGAAACCAATCCATTACACCTTTGGAATCAATAGTGTACACCTTGAACATCAAATCATGACTAAAGGCAATTTCCAACACAAGAGCCACCCATTTGATATCCAATTGAAAATGGAAAATTAATAATGGGCGGAGAACCACATGGAGGTGAATTATTCTCCATAAATAATTTGAACTTGCAAGGTATTGAAAAATGATATAGACCACAAAACAAAACCCAAGGTCAATGAGAAATTTTTATTCAACAAATTACATTGTTAATTTAGAATTGTAAAATTATCCTTGAAGTCACCTTGTCTTTGGGCCTTAGTTTGATCTTGTAATCCAAGTTTCATACTTAATCAAAGTGTGGCCTTGAAGTGAGCAAAATTGGGTATCATTTAATCGAACTAAATATAAGTTCACAATATCTGCAAGATTTTATTTTGGTAAAGCCTTGATTTAATGAAAAATAGGTACAAACAACAATGAAGGTGCAAATAATTTAAACAAATCCAAAATTGAGGGTGAAATTGTTATGAAAAACATTTAGGTGAGAAAACTACTTTTGGGTGAAAGCACAATAAAGGTGAACCACTTTTCATTTAAAAAATGATGCATAATAAGTATCATAATACTCAATAAGTTGAAATATTGATGACATTTTTTGGCAATCTTAAACACAAGCAAAATATTTTAGAATTGACATGACAACAATTTGGAATTCAAGTTCACTTTTAGTCAAAATTAATCTTGATTCAACAATTAGATGAAGATGACTAGATAAAATTAATGTACATAGAGTATATAATTTACATTTTTTAATGGCCACAAGGCCACATGTTTGTGATTCATGAAACATTAACAAACAAAGGAAAACTGAAAAATTAATGCAATGTTCAATTACAACATTTCTTCTTCTTTAATATGATAGTGGTTTTTTCCTAAAAAGAAGATATTATTATGCATTTATTGTTTTAAAATGTCAAAAAACACAAATTTTTAACAAAGTTTCATTCAAAATGTTTAAACTTCTAAATGGTCCTAGATTTGATCGATGTACATCAATATCATTCACCATATAAAAAATTCTCCCAAAAATTGCAACCATAACCATAGTTTTGAAGTATATATGTATTTTTTTGTCACAAATATATTCCATATGTTCAAGTTTTTCAATATTTTTTGAATTATTATTATTATTTTTGACTAACTTAAGTCTAAGGTTAATCAAATATACTTAAAACAAGAAAAAATAATCCAAAATGTGATGTCCATAAATTATCAAAAATAATAATTGCAAAAAGATTATACTAAAGTGACTACAATTTTTGAAGGGCAAGTAGTATGCTTTCACCCTTTGTTGGACCTTTTTTTCCTATGTATTTTTTTCATCCTAATTCTTTTGATATCATCATAATGTGGCACTTTAATCTTGTTTAATCATAGCATGTAATTTTAATCACAATTTTAGATTAGTGGAGGTACATTGTTATTATTTTATAATATAAACAAGCATTGTTACAATGTATAGTTATTGTTTAGTTAAATTATAACATGCATGGTGTTATAATGTAATTATTCAAGTGTTTAGTTTGTATCAAGATAACAATGTTTAGTTACAATGTAAGTCAATCTTATTAGTTCATTGTTCACTTTTGCTAGCATTGTGACAATGATTAGTTACATTCTTTCAATATTTGTGTTATTGTAACATCATAATGTTTAGGTTATATGTTATGCATGACATGTGTCATAGTGTTACAATGGCATGTTGGACTATGTTGTGTCAACTTTTAGTTTTGTCATGTGTGTCATGGACTAGTTGGGAGGTGATCAAATTGGAATGCATGTGTGTGCCTAAATCTAGTTCCCTTTTGCAACTTCATTGCATAAACGAGGAGAAAAAACTAATGACAATTATAGTCCACCTAGTGATTAGCTTTGAGATTTGCCGAGTTAAAATTTATTTTATGACTACGTTGAGTACAAATTATTTGAACTTGTTGACAAGGCATATGAAAAGTAGTGTGAAGAGGAACAAAAGGAAAAAATGCATCGAGTATATAATGTGCAATTTGCTTGACTATGACATTTGAATAGCTTTAGAGTTGGAACAAATAAGAAAGAAATGACATCCATTTTATGCAATGTTCACAACACTACCCTCCAACAACTTGCCCTTGGAGTGTGATCATAATCAAACAAGCAAAAAATTATGTTAAACAACCATCAAAACCATTTTGAAAATTGTAATTTTGTTACATATATTTTTTTGGTGTCACTTTAATGCCATGTTAATCATATGAAGTTGTGTTGAATGATTAATATGAATGTTAAAAAAATCAAAATAAAAATTCAACTAGTTTTATTTTGGGTTTTGGTTTTAATAAAGGACCTTTGAACTTGAACAATAATTGCATCAAAACCAACCAATTCTTTAAATTACTAAGCTAAAAACTCTCTTAATAAAATAATTTTGACGATTTTTTGTTGAAATGATCTTAATTTATTATGCACATTCTAAAAACACTGATAATTTGAAAGTTGTGAAATTTGAAACTTTTAAATCTATTGTACACAAATTTGAAATTTCAAGGGTCTTTTACCACATGTCAATGTACATGACATCTAAAGCCAAGTTATAATTTATGATACAAAAAATAGTTACCATATTTTCATATAACTTGAAATTAGTATTTTTTTTGAAAATTAAACGCAAAATTTGGTAGAATTTGTACATTAAAAAAATCTTAGTTATTCATAAAAAATCAATACAAAAAGTGTGATGTGCTAAAAAATTATATATATATTGTAAAAAAAATTAATTCAAAAAGTCCTTTGTATGAGAGAATGAAAATGACCACAAAAAGACAAAAAGGACTATAGTCCTTGAATCTTTTGTTATTATTGTTTCGTTTGATTGTGATTGCACCTAGTTTTCCTTGGACACACTTGATTTTGAGACGGGATTAGTAAGTGACAATGGATGTTTTTATTCTTAAAAGTTGTAATAACAATTTTTGAATGTGTAAACTTTGAATCCAACAATTGGGTTTGGAATCCCATTCATGAATGAGTAGATTGTGCCAAATCGTCAACTATAAAGGCATTCAAGTAACGGTGATATCCATACATAAGGAGCTTACCCTCTTAAGGGGTAAACAATGTGATGATCAAGTTGTATGGCAAGGTAAGACCTCAAAGGTTTGACAAGAAGTGGACAAGGGCAACCAATAGATGGGGATGTAAAGTGAGAGCTAAGTTTGTTGCCACCGATGATCATTTGTTAACTAATGTCCAACTTCCTTGGGAATGGGGCTAAAATGGACCGACTCTAATAGTGAAAGAAGGAAATTGGAATATCTTGAAAGGTGGGGGACATAATGTTGAAGATCTTTCCAATGACACCAATGCAAGATATTACTTGTTACAAAACCTAATCTAAACCAACTGGGTGGGGTCCCCTTGCTGAGGACTCGTTCAGGATCCTGGTACGGGTTTACCACACACCCAAGGACTCATCCAGGGAAGAATTACAGAAACTCAAAAATGTCACCATGCAAAAATATAATCTTCAAAAAATCCTCTAAAAAGAAATCAAAATCCTTCAAGATATTAGAACTCTATAACAAAATCTCAAGTTTCAACACAAGCCAAAATATTTCATCTTTCAGAAATCCTCAGATAAAAATAGACCTATTATTATTACCTAGGGGCCAAAATCCTTTGAAGCTAGTGTACTCTATAATGAATCTAAACACAATATCCTTGCCTGGGAAGGCAAGGCCAAAAATTGGACAATATAAAATGATGGATTACCTAGTTCAATGCCACCACCTAGACCAATCATTATGACCGACCGATTGAGAGTCATCATTGTCTCTCTTTGCTTTTGCTGGCTCTTGTGAAATCATTGTATCTTGTGCATACTTACAGGTCCAAAGTCCAAACTCATTTTCACACCATTTAAGTGTTGTACGTCATCTAAAGTACTTTTTACTGACCATTTTAGTGCTGCCGGTGGAGATGCTCTTACAATTTGTAAAGAGGCACCACCCCTTGTAAGAAATATTATGCTGTTCTTGACATATGGGTTAGTGATTTTTTTGACAGACCAATCTCATGCATCATGATGGGTTTTCATTTCATTTCATTTCAGATCAGTGTTTTTTTTTAAGGAAATTTTTAATGGAGCCAAAATGGCTATCATCCATAGGAAGATGTAAAAAAATAGTGGCAACCATATTCAGGAATGAATATTCAAATCTTGATATAAATCAAATTCAAGAAGGATGGATCTTTAACCATTCTTCTATATTTTTGGCTACATACTGAAAAACCAAATATAAATAATATTTGACACTATTTTATGACTTCTAGTGATTGAAACCCTTAAAAATAATTTCATTCTCAGGTTTTTTTAAAAGAAAATTTAGTTTCACATGTTGGCAAAATTTCACCAGTTAAAAAAGGCTGTTTAAATGACCTGCAATATAAATGAATATTATGTAGATAGGTATGTGACATTATAGTAGCTACTATGCAAGTAGATGATGCACTTGGATAGGTGGTACATAGCTAACCACTGTGATAAGGGTTTACACCGGGACAGGAATACAATGAAAAAGTGTTTCTTGTTCATATATCATTCATCCTGCATGGATGAATGGGTGGGTACTGGTT